>ENA-OSJC01000024-OSJC01000024.1-marine-metagenome-genome-assembly--contig:-NODE-24-length-150941-cov-21.287431_pt1 | contig 150941 bp, 203 predicted proteins | sample MGYA00237885_ERZ534234 | MGnify/ENA primary metagenome ERZ534234 (study PRJEB26413, sample SAMN06343907) | marine metagenome | isolation source: coastal waters | place: Atlantic Ocean: West Antarctic...
TCGGTCATGCTATCATCTTCGTTGAAGAAACGTGGCCCTTCCATTGCTTCTTTGAGTTCTTTAATGAAAGCAACAACTTTTTGATCTTCGGCATAGTTCTCGTCGATCCAGTAAGGGTTGACTTGAATGTACTGCTCTTGAAGACGCGCCATCTTACCACGAAGGTCATAGACGTTGGTGTCGTAGTAGCGATTGCTTTTCATAGTGGTCTTGTTGTTACAACCGATGATATCTAGATCACCGCTTTTAATGTTACAGACTAAAGTGCTGTGATGACGGATAGCAAGGGTACCTTTCATACCGTACTTCTTTAGGACTGCTTTGATCGCAGGAGTGAACTCTTTTTTCTCTTCTTGACTAATGTATGCCATAACTATTTTCTCTCTCAACTCGATTAACTAAGTACCTATTATACCCTAGACTTGTTTTAAAGTCAACAGTATTATTAGACTATTTTGTTATAATGATATGTTTCTTTAGACCGTAATAGACTAAGGTGAAACCTGCCAAAGCATATGCCATAGTCAAACCTATATGAGGCGCAACCTCACCTGCTTCGATTGCGTAGTCTTGACTACCAACCGCACCCATTATTAAGAACGCTCCAAGTAATGCTCTCATACTAAGTACTCCCTCATAATTGCGACTTTCTTTTGGTTGTAGAATGCGAACCACCCTACACAAACACGCACACAGTCCCCCGCCCGCCCACGCACCCATTCGTATCCCGGTTCCACCGCAACAAGGTTAGTCTTGCTCTTGGGGACTTTGAAGTACTCGATTGCTTTACACTTCGCGTCATATAAATCTTTTGCTTTCATCATAATATATTTCCTTAGATCAGTTGAGTAATGAATCCACAGACACTAATGAAGTTTAGTGCTACTAGGTTCCACATTCGAGCATTGGTACTTTGGACAGACAACAGACACAGACCTACGATAGCAATGACAGGGTTCATGTGAAAGGCAAAGATTGCCATTAGGATCGCTCCTAAGTAACCGCAGACAGTAGGTAAGTTCTTCATAATTTATTTCTCTCAATCAATTCAATACAAGTATTATACCCTACTCTTGTAATAAAAGCAAGTACTTCCGGTGACTGATTCAAACTATTCAGTCACGAAAGAGGAAGATTGAATGAAGTCTTCTAGAAGGTAGGAATTCTCTGCCGCCTCCAGAAGTGTTTGACTATTACAGATGGTGACCTCAGAAGGGCAAGCATTGTCCATAATATATTCTTGGTAGTTATCAAAGTTTACATCGGATAATTCGTATAGACTCAAGTTTGTATCGGATAATTCGTTCATATTCATATTCATATTCTTTCTCAATTAATTAAGTACCTATTATACCCTACTCTTGTAATAAAAGCAAGTACTTTCGGTGACTCATTTAACTTATCCGGTTCTTATTTACGGAAAGGTATTACGCTTCCAAGTACTGGTAGGCGGTCTTTCTATGAAAGGTTGGAGAGATTTGGGGAGATGTTTGGCGTGGATCTTACAACCAATGAACGCGTTGTAGTAGTCATCTCGTAATAGTACATCACGATCAAACTGTTCCTTTGCTTCTAGGTAGGAGCATTCGCCTTTGGTCTTACAGAGATGTAGGATTTCTCGGTGGTATGCTTCGGTACCTTTTTGTTCTACTGCTTCCTTCAGGTGTTCGGACGAACCGTAGTAGTCCTGCCAGTCAGATTGTTTAACGACTGTTCGCTTTCGCTTGGCACCTTTAAGAGGGGGTAGTTTACGAGTAGACCAGAAGAACTTCTTGCCCACATATTTCTTGTTCGTATCTAGTTCGGTAATCAGATACACGAATCCAACGTACTCTTTGAGTACGTCTTCATCGGGGTTGTATTCTTCGTTAAGTAGTTTCCATGTCATGCATTATATATAATATCTGCATCACTGGAATCTGCGTCGATGTCATCTTGTCCACACATAGGACAACACGCAGGACGGTCTTCTTCGTAGTGTACTACTACGGTAGTTTTAATGTCGCATACAGGACATTCTATTTCGTATATCTGGGACACCGAGATCATGCGGCACATCCTTTGTCGCCAATTGCACAGACTTCTTCTGCCTCATCTACCCATCCCCAGTCACCTTCCATACCATTTACAGAGTACTCAGTAACTCGCTTCTCGAAGAAGTTGTCGTGGGAGGCACCATTTAATACCCAATCCAACCACGGTAATGGATTGTCCTTCACACCGAACTTAGGTTTCATACCTAGTTGTAGTAGTCTACGATCAGCAATGTGTCGAATGTATTGCTTAACATCTGCTTCGGATAGTCCTTCAATCTCACCAGACTTATACGCAAGGTGAATGAATCGATCTTCTAACTTAACAGCATTCTTTGCCATCTCGTAGATCTTAGACTTCAACTCGTCATTGATGATACGAGGATGCTCTTCGCAGAACTCACGGTATAACTTAGCATTGCCTTGGACGTGCATTGTCTCATCACGGATAGACCACTCAACAATAGTACCCATACCTTTCATCTTACCGAAACGTTGGAAGTTCAGTAGCATAACAAATGATGCGAACAGAGACATACCTTCATTGAATACAGACTGTGCGAGTACTAGTGCCAGTCCTGTATGAGAGTGAATGTCACCCTCTTTCATAAAGTCAATCTTGTCTGCCATCTCTGTGTATTCCATGAATGCCGAATGCTCTTCGTCTGGTAGACCAAGGGTATCATTCAGTAGAGCATACGCACGTTGGTGTACACCCTCACGGTTAGCAAACGATGATAGCATATTGCGTATCTCGTTGTTCTTGAACTTAGGGATCATCAACTCGTGGTAGTTTTCACCCACCTGTACGTCCGACTGTGTGAACAATCGTAGTACCTGAGTAATGAATTCTTTCTCACCTTCGCTAAGTTTAAGTTTCCAGTCTTGGATGTCTTCGCTCAGATCCGCTTCGTCTTCTGTCCAATGAATCTCTTCGTGCTTCTTTGTTAACTCCACTGCCCACGGGTACAGGAAAGGTTTATATGTTTGACTAAAATCTAATAGTGCCATTTGATTATCCTTCGCAAGCGCGACATTCATCGTCTTCGCTTGTCTCTATTGGTTTGTTTAAGTGTGCCATTAAGTCTTCGTATCCACCAACATACTTACCTGCGAGGTATATCTGTGGTACAGTCTTAACGTCTTTACGACCAGTAACTTCTGCCGCTGTCTTACCTACTTCTTTAAGATCAATCTTATCAAATGGTATTCCGCGTAACTTCAACTCCTCCATTGCCAGTGCGCAGTACGGACAATTCTTTTTGGAGTACACAATGTTTCGTGTATCTTCTTGAAGTGCGACACGTTCTACTTTCTCGGATACATTCTCGGCACGTTGCTTTGCTTCGGTACGGAGATAGTATAATCCTTTTAATCCTTCCTTCCATGCTTTGATATGTACCTGATTTACATAGGACTTATCAGCACCACTAGGGAAGAATACATTAACCGACTGACCTTGGCATATAAATGGTTGACGGTCTGCCGCGTGTGTCACTACCCATCTCTGGTCTAACTCTTGGGCAGTTTTATATATAGACTTCTCACCTTCGTTAAGGAACGGCAAGTGTTGTACCGATCCTTTATTGGTGATAATAGAAGTCCAGTTGGACTCGTTGTTCTCACCCTTATCTTCTAACAACTGATTTAGGTATGGGTTCTTTACTAGGAAGGAACCTGCGCGAGTACGGTGAGTATAGGCATTTGCCTTTGTGGGTTCGATGGACGGGGAGGTAGACAGGATAACTCCACTGGAAGCATTTGGCGCGATGGCAAGAAGATGACTGTTCCGTTTTCCAGAGTCAACTCCATCAAGGTACTCACCTCTCTCCGTAGCAAGCAGTTCTGTTTCTGCAATTGCTTCAGATTGGATACGTTCAAAGACAACTTTATTGATGTCACGAGCAGTTTCTGACTCCCAAGCGACTCCGTGTTTTTGGAGGAGCGAGTGAAAACCCATTGCTCCCAATCCGATAGAACGTTCCCTTGCGGCACTGTATCTTGCACGAGCGATGGTGTCTGGGGCGTTTTCGATAAAGAACTCAAGGACATTATCCAACATACGGACGAGATCCCTAACAATAGATGTATCTTTCCAATCTTCATAATACTCCAAGTTCAATGATGATAAACAACATACGGCAGTTCGTTCCGCAGAGGTAGGTAAATGTATTTCATTACATAAATTACTTCCGTGTATCTTCAGACCAATATCCTTCAGTGGTTGAGGAAGTGCCCTATTAGCAGTATCTATAAAGTTCATATATGGTTCGCCAGTACGGAATCTTGTTTCAAGAATACGTTCCCATAACTTACGAGCATTGATAGTCTCTTTGACTGATTGATCTTTGGGATCTCTTAGATCGAACGTCTCGCCCTTAGTAACTGCTTCCATGAACTCATCAGTAATATTGATAGCATTATGTAGGTTCAGTGCCTTGCGTTGAACATCACCAGTAGGGATACGCATATTAAGGAACTCAATAATGTCTGGATGTGATACATCCATATATGCCGCATAGGATCCCTTACGAGTCTTGCCTTGACGATAGGCAATCATATCCGCATCTACGGTATGAATGAACGGCATCGGGCCCGGTGCCACATCAGAAACAGTACGAACATCTGACCAATGACCACCTACACCACCACCCATAACAGACAACCATCGTAACTCAGACGAGTGTTCGATCAATCCTTCTAGGGTATCTGGTACATAGGTTAGGAAACAACTGATAGGCATACCTTTGCCTTTCTTGGTTCCGTTGGGTGCGTTCGATAGAACTGGTGAGGCAAACATAAACCACTTGTTTGACACATATGAGTATAGACGTTCCGCAAGTTCTTCGTCTAATGTCTCTTTGTAGGTACTCCATGCGGTTGCCGCACGAGCATATGCTTCTTGTGGACTCTTCTCATTCTCATTCAAATAAAAGTCCTTTAACATTCCAACTGCATAATCTGCTAGTAACTTATCTTTCTTCTTATCTATCTTCATTTAATCCCTGCCGCCACTGTAATCGTAAAAGGGTTCGTCTTCAACGAACGTGTAGTCTTCTATAAGGTACTGCTTATTCGTATCAATGAAGTTATTGATCATTGACCACATCCGCGAATCGTGTTCTTCTGCCGACACTAATCCTTCCCACATGAAGTGGTTGACTAGAGATGCCGCATGATTCTTGATAATAAATCTATCGGGGTGAAGATATTTAGTGCCCGTGTAACCTTCAGTTGGAACTAATATCAACTTATTTCTATCTGTTTGATCTTGGGTTTGAAACACCCAAGAGTAGTCATCTTCTTCTTGATCGAAGATGCATACAGTGTAACCTCTGTGCTGTGTTTGTTCCATAATGTATTCCTAATAATAAGAGTTCAGTATAACACATCACACACTGCTATGTCAATCTATTTCTGTGTCTTTTTAATAAATCTCTTTAATACGTCAAGTTGGTCTTTACGTTTGTTCTTCTTGTCGTACTTCTTGCGCATGACTACAGTCTCATTGTCATCACCTGTACCTACCACAGATGCGGTAGTGGTGTCTTCTGTCCATCTTTTAAACGGTATCATCTGGTATTATCCTTTGTACTAGTGCGATGACAGATTTTGTTCTACCACCCCTATCTATATTATCGTTATCGTACTTGTAGAATCCTGTGATCTGGTAAGGATTGTTAACGTCATTGACCATAGATTGAAGAGTATATCTAACTCCTCTGGATAAGTCCCAATCATCTACTATGATGTTATCTACCTTTCCATTCATACACGAACGAAGGTCTGAGGTGAATCCTTCCGTGGTATGGTCACCGTCAATGAATACTGTGTCATATTCTATAAGACTGCGTGTCTCACCAAGGTTCTTAGAGTCCATCTCGCCAAACTTAAACTCAGGGAATATTGTCTGCATTATCTGAGAACATGGTTTGGTGTATTGGTATTGGCATATATCAACTGCATGAAAGTATTCTAGAGTGGTACCAAGGGTCTGCCACATAAAGGCACTATGTCCTGCATTGAAACCAATCTCTAACATTCTCTTAGGTTTAACTTTATCCAAGAGTTCTACCATTGTCTTCTCGGTGTTAGCAGTCAATTCCATATGACCTTCTAGGGAGAGTCCACGGATCTCGTTAAGAAACACTAGGTCATATTTGTCTTGTAGAGTCATTTTGTTATCTCGGATGTAGTGACTAACAATCGTTGATTGCTTCGCACATGAATTGCTTCGTAGATAGGCAATCCAAGTACTTCGTCTATTGGGTCTGTGGTAGTGATTCTGATCTGATCACCTTTAGAGATGATATCGTCTACCTTGTCGGTCAATGATTCATTCTTCATCTTATACATTCCCGGACTAATACTATGTCCTTCTGTCATAAACCACTGTGATTCTTCTGCCAGACAATCAAGGAGATCGATACCAGTCTTGGCGTGGATCTTGTCTACGTTGGCATCTGATAGTTCGCCATGTTCTTTGATCAACGCAAGTGCGGCACCATAACGTGCCACAACCGAAGAACCTCCCGGTACCTTTGCCATGATCTTCTTTAGATTGAAAACAAGTCTATGGAAGGGGGTGTAGTAACTACGGTATGCGTCCCTATCATCCGAACTGTTTAGACTATATTCTTTGTTCTTCTTTCCATCGGCATCGATAATACCTGCCTCGAATGCGTCCGTCTTGTCGAACGGAGTCACTAGAAGTTTTAAGAATCGTATCGTGTATACGAGGTCTGCCGCTGATTTTAATATTCCCATGAGTCTATTTATACCTCAAATACTTTTGCTATTCGTACATCTTCGAAAAAGTTTGATGGGTGGGTCTCTTTGACCGTCTTCAACGTTTCCTGACTGTACTTGGATGCCACACTAAAGTTGAATGCAATGATGGTCTTTATATCATCTGACAACTTGGGTGGCGATTTATGTAAGTAACCAGAAGGGAATATCAATAACTCCCCTTCCTTTACATCTGCTTGAAACTCATTACCATCACTATCCATTAGTATGGTTTCTTCACCTTCAGGTAGATCAACGAAGTATATTCCTATCCACTGACAACCGAAGTGATTGTGCCAGTTATCGTAGTCTCCCTTGGTCATTTGGTGAAACCACATAACATCAACAAACACTTGGTAGTTCAATCCAGACTTCTCTGGTATAGCAACATCCCTAGAGAATTGCTTGATCAATGGTGATATACCTTCCCAGAATACAGTCTTGTATTGTTGGTGGGGGTCTTTGTCTATAGGGGGCGCACCATATTCTACATAACCTGTTTTAGCATCGGGGTCATGCCAACTCGCATAACCACGTCTATCCTGAAACTCTGGGTAGTTTATGTTCAATGACTTAGGGTGATTGTATCCATCATAGTGAGATGATGCTTGCTTCTGTGATTGTTGTCCAGTAGGGAATGCGTCTATCTTAACACGCAGTTCTTCATTAAGGGTATCAACCTCTTCGGGGGTGTACGTCCAGTAAAGTTTATTCATTTCGGTGGTCTTATGTTAGGGTCTTTCCATATTGGATATATAACAGGAAGTTTTCGTTCTAACTTCCATTCAAGGGCATCACGAATCTTCTCCATAGCAGAGTCAGGTACATAATCGAAGTCCGAATTCATTTCGAACTCAACTCTATTATCAATAACTTTACTTATAACTCCAATATTGTCGGGTCTGAATTCTATCGGTAGATCATACTCTATATATCCACATTCATATTCTCGGCACACGTTAGGTCTGTTCTCATATACCGAACACGCACCACACGATGATAATAGGTTACAACTACCACCGTAAGGGTAGATAAGGTTTAGTATAGTTATCTGTTCTTGAGATGTAACAATACTGGCATCTTCTTTGTTGTAGTCACTCTCATCAGTGAACCCCAGAGAATGACAACACGCATTACATTCACCGCAGGTATTCACAATAATAGTTCTTTCTGGTCTGTTACTATGAATCTCATCGCCAGACCACTATCTGTTCTTTCTTCGAAACCAAGTAGAACATATCCTGCTTTTTACCTATCGATATTCCTGTCTGTTCTATTATATCTTCAAGCAACTCTCGGTTCTTATCTCTAAACTCAGTTGACGTTATGCCAGTAACACCAGACTTCTCTACTGTCATAACAACACCATTTTCCCAACTAGGGCCACCGTTCCAGAACTTCTTAACCTCAGTAATCACGCCCGACTGATCGGGTCTATGTTCGAATGGCAGATCGTGCAAAATATACGCACACTCAAACGAACGACATGGTTCGGGTCTCATGTTGTATATAGTACAACCATAGTCACATACCTTATTACATATGTTGCCAAAGTCATACTCTATACCAAGTGCTTTAGTTCCTTCGGGATTCGGATCAAAATCTTCACTGGATCCTGTAAAACCCAAGGAGGTACAACAAGCAGTACAAGTACCGCACTCGTTACCAATAGTAACTGTTTCAATAAACCCTTCTTGGCGTTGTTGTTCATCATCCATATTATAACTGTCTCAGTGATCTTAATACACTAACTACGTTGGCATCCATTGGGATACCAGTGAGGTCTTCGTTCTCTACTGCTTTAAGGTACACTAGGAATGGTTTCAATGCGCCCCAGTGTTGTGGATCTATCTTCAGTGCCAACATCTCTATTCCGTTTTCGTAACCCCAACAGTTGAATATGACAATCAGGTGGTTCAGGATTAGTCTCTCACTGAGTTCACCCGAAGAATAGTATCGATTCAATAGTCGTTTGATGTACTTGAATCTCTTCAAGTCATTAAAGAACTCTTCTGAATCTATACAGGTAGGATTCTCGTAATGCTGTGCGGCATACAGTTGAAATGTTTTATAGGTAAGTTGCATCATCTAACTCTGGTAGTTGAATATGTTCGGGCAGGTTGCCCAATTTTAGGATCTCGTCTACGAGAGGTCTTACCCAATCCCAGTCGTTACCTTGCCGTCCTACTATGTTAGTAATAGAATCTTCATTGTAGTTACTTATATATGTAGGAACGTTCTTTTCTTTTCTTCTTATGATATTATACTTCCCTTCTACCGCAAGTCGTTTTAACTTCAAGAACTGTATGGTATCCTCTCCGACACTAAGAACAGGATCATAATACATCTCTTGAGCAATGTTACGAGAGATGAATACCATCCTTGTCATATACTCTTTAGACTCAGAGTACTTGTTCATCATATTCGCGAACTCTACCCTATCAGTTGCCCATCTGTTTGCGGTCTTGTCTTTTATTAAAAAGTACTTCTTAAAGTAATACATCAGGTATTCGTGGTCGATAGTATCAAAGGTTGGATCAGACTTATCATAAGGATACTTGATATTGAGGTTTAACGCCTTTTGCTCGTTTAGATTCTGGACTTCATTTAGTACATAATCGAAGTCTATTATATCTCTGATCTGAGGTTGTCTGTATAGAACAACCATGTCTGGCGGTGACTCGTGCTTTGCCATTTGTGTATATAGTCGATAACCATGATGTGTGATTATGTCATCACCATCAACGTGTACCATGTAGTCGTTGTCACTCTCTAGAAACAACTTCAGTACGGAGTTCTTACCTGTGGCAGGAGTACCATCTGATTCGGTCACATAGTATTCGAGTTCGTTTTCATTACAATAGTCCACGGCACGTTCGACATATTCCTTGTCGGTTGCGTTTATCACAACCACCATATCTTCGGAAGGGATTACCTTCGTTGCGCGGTGTATTCCTTCTAGGTAAGAAGATGTAAGTATGTAGAACTTCATTGATATCCTTAATTATATACTATAGTACTATTTAGTATAATACTATTATAACCCATACTGAGAAATAAGTCAAGTCGTTAGGCATAAAAAAACCCCACCTAAGTGAGGTTCTTTTGTGTTAGGCAATACTACTAGAGTTTGCCAGATAGAAGGGCACGAATTACTTCGAACTCACTCGCTTCTTTCTTTAACTTAACTTCTTTGGGTTTCTCAACACCCTGAAGATCTTCGACTTCTTTCTTATCGATCTTATGCTTGGCAATGAACTCTTTACCCTTCGGTGACTCTTTGTCATCGATCTTCTCGGCAGGTGCGTGAGTGTGTGCGGTTCCACCTTGCCGTCCTTCTTGAACTGCTTCTTCGATCAGTGACCACATCTCAATGAATGCTTTGTGATTAGTGCTTTCAATCTTAGAGATCTCTGCGGTACTGTCATCAGTCTTAGGGTTACCAGACTTCTTCTTCTTCTTGGGAGTATCGGTGTCAGGTTCGCCATCAGTTTCAGCAGGTGCTTCTTCATCATCTTCTGCTTCTGCTTCGGTCTCACCATCGTCTGCTCCACCCTTCTCTTTCTTCTTCTTAGGTGGGAAAGGTTTCTTATCGTCTTTCTCTGCTTCGGTATCGTCCTGTGCTTCGGATAGAGTCCAACCTTTCGAAAGGAACTCTTTCTCTTTAGACTTGTCGATTACGATAGTCTTATTACCCTTAGTGACCATAGAGTCCTTCTTAGGATCTTTCATCTGACGCGCTTCGTCAATCTCAACTTCTTCCTTCTTGAAAGGATTAACACCCTTCTTAGGTTTAGCATTGTCGGCAGGTTTGTCTCCACCGTCAATCGCGTCATCAGTTGCCTTACGCTTCTTATGTAAGAACTCATCAGAACTATCAACATCGCCATCATTATCGATGTCTTTGTCTTTACGATCCTTGAACTTCTTATCGTTTGCCTTATCGTCTACTGGATCCAACTTTGCTTTTGCTTCGGAGACCATAGACAAATATGCCTCCATTGTCTTACTCATATCTTTACCTTTCATGCTTACGGTCTCCTAGAACCAGAACGTTTTAACGATGGCACCGATAATAGCGGCAACCCCGACAAACGCAGTCTTATTAATGATACTCACGGTGTGAGCATTTTCGTTTACTTTAATTTCTATTGCGTCTAACTTTTGTGAGAATCTATTCATACGTTCGTAATGATTACGATGGTTCTCTTCCATCGCAAGAATCTTTTCCTCGGTACGAGCAAGTGATACCATAGCATCTGCTAACTTGTCGATTTTCTGTTCGATCCGATCTAGTCGGCCTTCGTCTGTCTGCGGCATTGCTCAGTGTTCCCATTGGATATAATGTTATTTATATAACATCTATTTATACTTATTTAACTGTCTACCTTGGCACTTCCGCGCCATTGGTAACAACTCCAGTATCGTGCCTTATGTTTCGGTCCGGGATTCGCGCAATCGTGTCTTGCTCGAAATGACTTCCGTCTAGCAGGATCGTCTCGTTTGATCGACATCTTCGGATCTCCGAAACGTACAACAACTACGTTACCTTGATCGTTCTTTACATACACCTTGAACTTCTTATTCTTGTTCTCGGATGTACGAATTGGATCGTTCAACTTAACCTTCTTACCCTGATACTCGGACTCAGTAATCATCAAGTCCTCATAGAGATCTGTACATTCGCAGTGTTCATCAATGCGTTCCACATCTTTGAAACTCTTCACACTTTCATACCTTTCATAAACTCCGCAACATCTTTCTCTTTCATGCCAATCTTCTTAGCAATCTGTGCGGCAGTCATACCCTTCTTGACCATAGCATGAAACTCTTTCATCTTACCCTCTTCGAGGTTCGCAGATTCTTTGATGAACTTGACAGGGAACAAGGCAGAACCACCAGTCTTAGGATCTATCTGCATAGCATAAGGAGTGCCTTTGATCTTGGTCTTATAATCTTTGTGAACTTTGCTGTAGTTCTTGGTAGTCATCTCGATCTCGCCCTTGGCATTTAACTTGCCTTGCGCTTCGTCAAGAGTTCCTTCTTGGACAGATTCTTTCATACCCATCATCTTCTGCGCAAGACCTACAAGCATATCTAGACTAGACTTTTCCATCTTCGCTTTGATAGCAGGGTTAACTTTAGCGTATGCCTGAGTGATAGTACTAGCAGTAAACATATCGACCATAACACCACCGATCTTCTTTGCTTGCTTGTTCTTAACGATATCCTGCATTTGTTCTAGCGGAGTCTGTTTCGCTTCGATGAGAGTAGATTCTTTCATTGAACCAAAACCGGGATCGAACCCAGTAATGTCACGAAGGTTAGCACCCTTGTGAAGACGTAGGTAACGCAACTTAGAACTCTTAGTTTCAAACTCTGCGTGGTCAATCTCGCCATCACTTGACTTCTGTGATAGGTTATATAGTAGACCGCGTTTAACATCAATCTTAACTAAAGGAAAGATGTCACCTGCCATACTATTACGAGTAGCATAACGGAATACTGTTTGACCAGTCTTGACCTTTGCTTCCTTACCAACATATGCCTTATCTGAGGTATCAAGACCGAACAGTACAATACCATCTATCTTACCGTGACCACATACACCGATCACTTTGTAACCTTTCTTGGTTCCGTAAGCGACTACCTTTTCCTCACCCCAGTTACTAGGTGACTTATCCAAGAATTGCTGATATGCTTCGTCTAATGTCTCGACACTTTCTTTAATTACCTTACCGACTTTAAGCATCTTGAAATCAACACCCAGACGTTTTGCCGCCATGCTGATTGCTTGACGAGCAGTCTTTGCCTTAACAAAGATCCCATTCTTACCGCCACCTATAGTCTTACCAGAGATAGTTTGTTTGGGTATCTCTACTGAGAAACCGCCTACCATACCTTTGGCACTCTCTCGTATATCTTTAAACGTTCTCATGTTATGCTAGATCCTTGTCGTGGTTTAGATTACCTTTCTTCTTCTTAACAATAAAGGCATTAACTCTTGCGTAACCCCATTGTTGTGGAGTGGTGCCCGGACGATGACCTGTCTTCCATGCCGCAACACCGCGATTGTATACTTTCCTTAATACGTCAACTGAGATGCCAGACTTCTTAGACTTACCAGAGAGTCCTTCACCTTCTTCTTCTATTACATCATACATGGAATACCGACCTTCGTCAAGGTATTTCTTAAAATTAATCATTTAGTTGACCTATTCTTTTGTCTTGCTCGTGCCAGTCTAGCACGATCCAAGATACGGTCATGCTTCTTCTTATCTGATTCGACTTCTTTATCTATCTTCTTATCTGCCTTTGCCATGTGGTCAACTGCTTCGGTTGTAGAAACCAATGACACAATCTGCCTACGGTTCAACTTGGCACCAGACTTACGGATAAGTTCTTGTGCGAAGTAATCAGCACCATGCCGACCCTTAGACTTCTTGAGTTCTGCTTCAACCCATTTTGCCGCTTTAGTATAGTCAGACTTCTGTACAGACTTAGAACTTAATCCTGATATCCAATCACCGAACCAATTCTCTTCTATATCATTACCTTCATACTTGAGTTCGGGATCAGGTGACTTGAATGCTTTCTTACGCATTATTGTTTTGTTAACAACTTCGAACTCACCGTTCTTCCAGTTGATCACGACAGGCAGGTTGAGGTCAGACTGCATATCCTTTAGGATTGCCTCTGAGTTACCGTGCTTCTTAATCTTCTTACCCTTGTTGTCTGCCATCTTCTTGAACAGACGTTGTAATTCGGCAATAGTAATAGCAGGTTTGTTACGCTTGTCATTCATACGATCAGCGAAGTGACGTGTGAATTCGATGTCAACATCAAACTTGTTTAACAAACGATCCGCAAACTTCTCTAGGTCATTCAGTTCTTTCTGTGATACGTCTTCTGCGACACAGTTAGGAACCATCTTGTTTCCCTTCTTCTTCATGCCGACTTCTTTGTACCCATCCCAACAGTCTTCGTCATACATATCTTTGAATGCTTTGGTATACTTGGATGGTTTAGTCTTGGCATCTGCGTCTCCCGGTGCGGGACCGGACTTCTTTGCTTTGAAGTGAGCATCACGTTTTGCTTTGGTAGACTTCTTCAGTCCTGCGTGATAACGAGCAGGTTGAGTACCCTTCCGATCTTTAATATCTGGATCTTGTTTCTCTAACAACTCAACGGCATCCAACCACTTGCGCATCTTCTTACCGTCTGATTCGATGATAACATAGTTGGTACCTAGTACCGCAACAGTTGCCAACTCGTCCGTATCTTTGATTACTACTTCATCACCTACAGCAAACAGAGACCCTTGGACGTATGCTTCACGCGTCTCGGATACTGTCTCTAACTGTATGTGTCTTGAGAATTGATGCTCTTCCTTTAGACCCATTCCATTCCGAACATCATTGAACAACTTCCGTGTATCTGTATCGGACATTCCTTTAGGTACACCTTGGGAGAACGTGGTGTAGTCATTCTTTGAGGCATTGTCTCGTTGCTTAGAGGCAGACATACCTTCAACACCAGTAGCATCGGGATCTCTTTGACCTGCCGATATGATACTGATCTTCTGAAACTTATAGAAACCGTGACGTGCTTTAGTTCCGTTGTACTTCGCTAACAGTACTTCGAACTCACGAATACGGTCTGCGCCCACAACCATATTGACCTTAGTGTAACCTTGGTCATATAGTTTGACTGCGATGTCGAACACGCTTCTGACGTTCTTGTCTAACATTACTTGACGTGCGTGTTTTGGAAACATCTTTCTTGTATGTTTAACCTTATCAGCATAGGTCAGTGGATCCTTCTTAGGGTTCACTGACTGCGACAGGTATACTTTATAGTCAGACTTACCTGACTTGGACGCGAGTACATCCATCACCTTACCGTGACCAATCGTAGGAGGATTCATACGACCAAAGGTGAAGTACACTTCTTTATTCTCTTCGATCAAATACGAGGAGAAATTCTTAATTGGCATTATTAGATCCTTGTCCCTTCTTCTTCATCATCTCTTTCTTACGAACTTGTGGCAACAACTTCTTTGCCATCTTGTCGATGATCCCTTTCTTCTTCTCTAATCGCTTCTCTATGTCTTGGCGACGAGACAATGACAACTCACCCTTGGGCACGTCTTTGGTCATTTTCTTTAGGAGGACAGTTCGTGCCGCTTTGCGAGAACGTTTCTTGAGGGTATCCATAGATGCTATCTTACGAGACGCACGTTTGCGACCCATAGCAATCTTTGCTTTGTTCTTCTTGAAGGTACGACCACGCGCAAGACGTTGCGTCATGTTTAGTGCTTCGTCAGGAGATTCTTCGACCTCCACAAACTCTTTAAATCTAAGCGGTTTATCTGCCACTTTTAGTTCCTCTTTGGTTCAACCCATTAGTGAGTTAAGATTTCTCCCAACCCTTTAGTATATCGGGTGAAAAGTTGTTGTATGAGAACTCCATACGATCAACAAGTTTCACAGCATCACCACCAAGTTTATCGATTGCGACATATCCTTCTTCGCCAGTGACCTTGTAACCCTGACGCGTCCTAACGAATGTGTCTATTTTCTTTAAACTATTAAGTTTATTTATAAGTTTTAGTTTCGCTAGAACTATCAACTTCTGCATTTCGAACATCTTTTCCAAAGATGCTCGGTTCTGCGGAGAGAAGAACTTCATTACTTCTTCGAGTTTTGCGACTTGGACGCTTTTGCCTTTCTCGGTTTTGCGTTTGTCGATTTCTTTTTGGTACTTCCCTTGGATGTACGCGATGAGGGAGCGCGTGTGCGCTTTGGGGTCTTGGATGTAGGTGCCTTGTCTGACGAGGGTGTTACCGTAGGTTTCAATGGTTCCGGCAAGGGTGGGGTTTGATTCAAGAACTCTAAGAGTCGATCCCGCAATTTGGTTAAATAGTTTACCAATCTTTGATAAGTAGTCATTTACTTGCTCCGTTTCTTTTTGTGTCATGGTAGCATCAACAGAACGCAACATTGCGTCTTGACTCCAGACATTCTTACTTTGTTTCAGTTTAGAGACATCTACACCATAAGATGCGCTCATGTTTTCAAAGTCTTTACCCTTATATGTAGTGTGCCACACTATACCGATTTTCGCGTCTCGTACTAACTTAGACTGCTCGAAAGGTATAGCATATACAATAGTATTGGGGTGGAAGGTTGTATACTTCGTACCCTCTATTGTTTTGGTTTTAACATCACCTGCTCCGAATAGGAAGTCACCTTGGATAACACCTTGGATACCAAGTTCAGGTAGATACTTCAATGCGTCCTTCATCTTGACTGCGAGGTCTCCAGATAGGAACTCATCACAATCAGCGGCAGTCTTATAGATCTGGGGGTTCTTATTGAAGATACCCTTCTTTGCCACAAAGAACTTGCCGTCACTAGGATCGGTACCTGCGAATATAGCAGGGGCACCATCCCACTTAGTAGATAGGTTTGCTTTGCCTTTACCTGCTAACACATCACGGAGTTCGCGTAGAGCATTGATTGCTTCGCGTGTGCCCTTGACCCCACCGTAGATGACCTTATCTTCGATATGGGTCATGTGAGTGTTCTTGTTCTCTTTAATATGTTGATCAAACTCTATCATTTGAAAATTGCCTTGAAGTTTGCTGTTGCCATTGCTTGGAATTGTGGTTCCGCAGAGTAACTACCTTTGTATCTTACTTCGATGTCCACAATACTTTTACCGTCCGAAAGAATTGATATGAATACCTTCGCGGCACCTGCGCCACTCTCCCATGCTCCTATCTTACCGACAGTACGCGCCACTGTCATCTTACTAGTGTATAGATCTTGTAGACTAGTAATGATGTTAGACAACTCTTGTCCCTGTGCTTCTTCTACTGTAACTTCCTTACGAACGAATCGTCCGATACCAGTAAGGAGAGTGAACTGAAAGTCATCTCCCTGTAGTGTATCACCTAATTCTGTTCTAAACAAGAGAGATAAGAACTTCTCAATGAAGTCTCGGTCGTGTGCCTTGATTACTGATTCTACTTTCTTGAAGAATATGTTAGTAGGTTTCTTGAGTTCTACCCCCCACACACTAACAGGTATAGAATTGATTGCCTTAGAGTATGCTCTGGGTTTTAAAGCACGGATCTGTTGTCGAGAAAGTTTGAGTTTAGACATCAATACCTTTTCGAAGAACAACTTCTTGGCAGTATCTATCAATATAATATCACCACCAATGATATCACGAAGGATGGATTCCTTACCTGTAATAGGTTTATTGATTAGAGTTGGATCAGGTGCCGTTACGGATCCTTTCTTCTTGAGAGAGTATCCATAATGTTTACCCCCTGATTCTTTGACCACGATGTCCGAAGAGTTATAGTCTTTAACTTTACCCAACTTAGGATTGAAGTGTGCTATATCTGAGTGCCAACCCTTACCAGTCCAATAGACCTTGGTTGGATTCTTGACTTCTTTAAGGATATAGTTTGCCGCAGAGATTGCGGTAGCAAGATCATCGAAGTTACCAGTAAAGAAGTCAAGGAAGTCTGGTCTACGATCAGAACCGTCAACCTGACTATATATCTTCTTGGCATCATCAATGAGTTTTACTGCCTCTGATTCTGATAACGTAGTACCTTTGTACTTCATCAACACCAGACAAGCAGTCATCATCTCTTGTACTTCGGTAGGAACTTTCTTTCCACCTGCTCCTATGGATCCATCTCCAAACATAGAACTAGGAAAGTTAATGGTTAGATCGTTATCCTTGATAAAGGCACGGATTTCTTTTGCTTGGTCTTGGAAAGATCTTTTGATTTTGACTTTGGCATTGTCTGTAGAGTTTGCAACCATAACTATCTCTTCAGAATTATTAGTTCCTTGGAGATAGGTAATCAATTTCTGAAGGTCTGCGTTGTCGGAAGAAGTTATACCGACATTGAATGCCGCCTCCGACAACATAGTTTTAAACGTAAACATACAAATTCCTATAAATTAGTTCAGTGTTAACACACTATAGCACTATTTATACAAGTTGTACAGAACTATTTTCCTCAATGTATTGATCAATCGTATCTAATAGTGGACGCACCCAGTTATCACGGTGTTCGATGAACACTTGGGGTTCGCTGTTATCGACAGAGATGATAGTCACTAACTGAGTGATAGGCATTCCTGTACGCTCTTCCCACATAATCGCATAAGCAGATTCTTGCATGAAGTAGTTCTTGATCCAGTCAAGACGTTTGGGTTTCATAGAAGTCTTGTAATCGATGATAGACAACTTGCCATCGAAGATACCCACGCAATCCACACGACCTGCCACACCCAAATGGGTAGAGTACAGGGGTGCTTCTTGAGCATAGACTAAAGTAAGACGCTCATCAAGGATTGGTTTCAACGCAAGGAAAGAACCGATCAGATCAGGAGTACGCTTGGTCAACTTCTGTTCACCAGTATCAGGATTAGTTGCCATGAACTTGTCATAGTCAGGATCATTGTTGACATACTTCTCACAGATCTCGTGAACAGATGTACCACGCGTAGACGCACGATACGAAATTCGGTTTGCTTCTTTCTCACCCACACGTTTACGCCATTTGGCAATGGAGTCTCTGGATAGTATAGACAGTACGGTGGTGATAGAAGGTAGTTTGAATCCATCAGGTGTAGCATAGGTTCGACCCATTTCTGTGGTCGTTGCTTCCATCTCATCTAATTGGATTGGTTCATGTATAAAATTCATAATATATCTCAGTAGTTAAGTAGTAATTATAGCACAACATCCTTGTCGTGTCAAGTGTTAATGTCCCTCAAATAGAAATATATCTACGAGGACTAGAGCAATAGCAAAGACATAGAACCCTGCCATTGCGAGTTGCATTCGAATCAATGCTTGTGATTGCTTATCAAATGCTTTAATTAGTTTATCAAAAGAGGCATCAAGTTCATTCATATGTTCCTCTGCCTCTTCAGTTCGGTACAACTTTGGATCTTCTTTAATAATGCGACTCCTAGTCTATCTTACTCTTACGGTGAGGAATCTCTAACTTCTTAGGGATCCACTCGAAATGTCCACTCTTAGGATTAAATTGTGCGCATTCTGTTTGCGCGGCATCCAATCGCCAGTTGCTCTGTACAGATGTTGCTCCAAGCATACTACCCAATATAAAGCATATTACTGCTCCAAGCAAGTAGGATAATTTTGGGTATGTTAAATAATTATTCATACTATGTAACCTCCGTCACGCATCTTGTGTAAGAACTTTATATCTTCTTTCATACTTTCGTTCGCTTCGCGCATTGCCGCCATACGCTCTCGTGCTTTCATCCAGACCTCGAACGTCTGAGGTGATCGAGCATTACCCACTGCCAGTTTCGCACTACGGAATTGATCCTTCAGGATCTTCTTCTCTTTGGCACCCATAAAAGCACCAACAAGGTCAAGCAAACACTGTCGAAAAGATCGACCGTGATGCATATGTCCAAGGGTGTGTGCTAGTTCGTGTAGGAGTGTGTACTTATTTAGACCTGTAATCAAGTCTAACGTCACAGTAAACCCATCTGTGTATCCACTTAACGTCTTCTTTCTGCTATTCATCGCAACTATCTTTGGTTGGGCGGCAAAGATACGACCCACGTCATTGTCTATTGACTTGTTCCATAACTTGATCCAAGTCTTAGACTTATAGACCTTCTTGGCAAACTTCTGGGCATCCTTAATGGAATCAAACTCAGGGTTGGTTACCTTAGACTGGAACGTCCACTCGCATCGGTAGGTCTTCTTTCGTTCAGAATCCTGACCGCGACTACCCTTATTCTGCTTGTTGATATGTTTGCCAAGGTACTGGTTATATTTGTGTTCATCAGTGCCATATACTGGCATCTTAAAGTAGTTGTAACCTATCATACTGTCATCCTCTCAATACCGAAACCATTACGCAGACCGTAGTTACCTTCTGCCTGTGGAAAGTGACGCTTCTTTCGTGGTTTGAAACCAAAGTGTTCCATTGCTTCTACAGGACTAGTAGCAGTCTGAACCGCAATGTACTCTTCGATAGAAACGTTCTTGACTAGGTAGTTGACCCAAGACTTCCAAGGTTTGCTACCATACTTGAATCGAGCAACGAAAGTGCGTTCTGGCATACCGTGCCAAGATGGGTGACAGTTCGGAGATACTTCCTCCATAGTGCGTGAACCTTCGAACGCGCCTTGGTACATCAAGTACATACCGTCCCAAGTGAAGTTTTCTTTAGTAAATGCAGTCATATTAAACACCTCCAATAAAAGCGTAACGTGGGTTGGTACAGAACATACCAACTTCATCAAAACCTAACAGACAGAAACCGTCCATAGGGTCGGTACCTGCTTCAAACTCAACTAGTTCGAAACCTGCTTTGAATTCTCTAACGTCTTTGATGTCTACTAACTCTACTTTCATAATAATCTCTCTCAGTTCTCATAATCAATACAAGTATTATACGCTATATTTGAGGAGATGTCTAGTACTTCCGGTGACCCACTTAGACTATTTGGTCATAAAGGAGGTCGATGTAAGTCACTTATGATCCAATCAGGGTGATCATTCCATTCGCGAACGAACCCATCTGGTATAATCTTATCGCATATGATGATACCAACTATACCATCCTCTGTCCTCTCGCGCATAGCATAGGAGACACGGTGGGCACCTTGGACAATATCAAGTCCACAAGGAATAGCGACATCGTGCTTTCGGTGCAGGTGGAATGGATACTTTGCGTTTGCTTGCTTGGGTATCACTATCATCTTGTGTGCGTTACTCGGAAATGCGTCACCTATGATCTCAGGTTTACCCTCTTCCATTGCTTCCAAGAACTGGTCACCTGATACGAAATAGGGTAGACTGTTTGTTTGCTCTGGTCTAACGTTGTTCTCGATATACAACCACTCACCATCGGGTGTGATCAGTCCAGTGATCTGTCCTACATAGCACGACTCGTCACAATGATCTGCGAAGAAGTCTAGGATCTTGGCGGCATTCTCTTCGCACAACGTTACCTGATCTTCGGTTAGTTCTCCGAACGAGGATGTCTTAGTCCAGTGAGTGAACTGTCCTGCGATCTTCGCAACATCTTCGCCTATGATCTGTTGGTTGTGCATAATAGACCACTTACCTTTGGACATACAGTATGCGGTATTGGTCTCAATACAATCAGGAATATACTCTTCGAAGAAACAATCAAGATGATCGAACGTATAGTTTGCCTCTTCTTGTGTGAGGTATAAACTACAGTAGTCGAAGTCACCTGCCACTACTACATTTGGTTTCAAAACAAACGGTGCGAGTGGGTGTTCTATGATAGGTGCAGTCTTAACTCCTATGTCTTCCATAGAGTCGTGCAACCATCTCTTGTTCATCTCTAACTCACACGCCTTTTTACTGAGACCATAGAAGTCCACACGATGTTTGTACTGATCGTGAAGGTGAGTTAGTGTAGGTACGGTATGGAGAATCGTATCGATGTTATTGTCTCGTATGAAACAATGAATCAGACTATCTTTATAATAGTCACTCTCAGGTATAAACTTGATACCCAGACTCTCATAGTATGCGTGGGGACTAGCACCATATGTAACACTACTTCGTACCCAGACCTTGTGTCCATCATTTGCGAGAGACACAAGGTTGTGGAAGTTACACATACCGTAATCAAAGCATAGTATATTTTTCTTTTCAGTCACTAGTCAACCTCTAGGAATACTGCTACCTTATCACCATCAGGCATATCGACTGCGGCAATGCGTTTAATTGTCTTTCCGTTAATTTCCATTCCCACTTCTATGAAAGGGCCACCGCTAGGGTCAACAAAACCAAGGTCTTCGTAGTTCAAACCTTTCTGACCTTCTTTACCCCCAAACCTCCAGTACGCCAAGTCACCTTCGACAGTGTAACCACCTGTAACAGGTTGATACCAATACACGTCTCCGTATCGGTTCTTGTATTTTCTAATATCCATCCTTAAACCACCCTTTACCTTTCAGTTGAAAACCACCCCCAGAGACAATAACTTTCTTCAACTCTTCTTTGTCGCACTCAGGGCATTTGGTTAATACATCATCACTCATTCTTTGCATCACCTCGTATTGGTGATCACATGATTTACATCTATAACTGTATGTTGGCATCGTCACTCGCTACTGCTGATTGAAACTTAATTGCTTGATAGTGTACAGGAACGAACTGTTCAAAGACCCTCCATAGATCCTTGAACCTTGCCTCACCTAGTTCTTTAAGACCAAGCATCGCATTCATTCGCTCGTCCTCGGTCATATCTTCCATCGCGTGGTAGACCAGATCAATATCTGAAATGGTCTGCCATGCCGCCATGATCTTCTCTTCAAGATCGATGACGGTGTTCTCTTGCGAACGAAACTTAGTCATACTATGCCGCCTCTGCGAATTCGATTGCCTGTGATACTGCGAGTTGCTTACGGTTCTGGTTAGAACCAAACCATGCTGAAGTCATACGCGTATCAGCACTACGACCCATCTGGTGGTCAGTCAAGTAGGTTACACTATTAAGTGCTTGCCACCATGAACCACGACCAAGTTCTGCGCCCGGTTGGGTCTGAAGGACATCGAATGCCTTTTGACCGTTGGTAGTCAGATCATCGTAAGTCTTAACAATGACTGGATTCTTACCAGTATATGTGCGAGGGAATACTTCATTGTAATACTGAATCAAAGACTCTGCGGTAAACTTCTTACCTGCCAAGTACTTAGCAACTTCCTTATACTGCTCGAAGCGTTCGTGTGCCAGACCCATAGTAACTTTAACATGATCAGCATCAAATGCTCTACGGTGGTTGACCTTCGCACCATTGATCGCACGACCTTTCATTGCCATTGCTAGAGTGTTCATACAAGTAACACGGATCGGAGTGAATCGGATATCGATTGACTTACCATACTCGTGTGGGTTAGAGAACAACAAGTAGGAATCTACTTGATCACCTTTCAGTACATCGAATGACTCGTTGATCTTGGCAAGTGCCCAGACCATCTTACCGCCCTTCAGAGAACCTGCGCTGTGCATTTCCATGCCACCTTCCATACAGTACTCGTTAAAGAACTCAAATGCCTGTTCGTTCTGAACTGGGTTCCAGTTCTTGCCAACCTGAGTCAGGATCTTGCTATCCGAAGATCGGACAAGTGCTTCCAGACCAGTAGGGACTTTCTCGCCTTTGTAATCAGCATAGGTTTGTACCTTATCAACTGACCAGTTAGTGCCAGACTTCTCCATCATTTGCTGTGGAGACAGATCGTTCGATACCTGCGTACCGATATCACCCCAAGGTGAAGATCCTGCGTATGCCATAGTTTCTATTTGTAGTACATCGTTTTGCATATTCATAATATTATTTCTCACTTTATTAATTGGTTTCTCATTATCTATACAAGTATTATATCACATACTTGTTATCAAGTCAAGTCTTTTCCCGGATTAGTTTTCAACACGGTCAAAGACAGCAACCGCACCAAAGAAGTTTGAACCAAGCAAACGGTCTGCCAGTCTACTAAACCTTGAATCAGACGTTGCGGCATAGTTGCCACCGAACATAGTCCACTTGTCTTTCTTAGACACTGGAATCAATCTGAGGATCTTTTGACCACCGATGGGTTCTGCCATTACTAGTTCTGCGGCAGGATACTCTTCGCATGGTTCGAACGGGCCTTCTGCGTTGGTCACACAGAACCCTTTGGCGTAACTTGACTCGCCACCGTTGGTACAGTCATAGTTGCCACTCTTATAAATGTTGACGTGAATTCCCATAATATATCTCCAATAATTTAAGTAGTTACTTCTTCGGAAAGATTTCAGTAGTGTTCATTGCGCTCAACAAACTGGCAGTCTCGACCATGAAGACCTTGTAGAACTTAGGGTCATCTCTTTCTAGGGTCTTGCTGTTGTGTAACATATCGAATGTCTTAATGATCTGGATGATTCGAGGGGCACGAGCAAGACGGTCTTCGCAGATCTTCTTACGAATACGTCTGTTACCTACATAGTCGGGACACTTAGTCAAGAACCAAACACCTGCGGCAATCTCTTCATTGAACATCTGGAAGATGTCTTCCATAGTGGCATCGGTGTCTTCGACAGTATCGTGAAGAACAGCGACAGTCATCGCCATTAGGATCTCATCTTCGGTGAAGTCATTGGCAGTCATGTATTCTTCAACAAGATCGGCAACTGCTATAGGGTGTTCGATATAGGGTTCGTGGGTGTACTTGCGTACCTGTCCCTCGTGCATCTTGGTGGCAAACTGGATCGCGTCAACTAACATTATAATCTTCTCTCTCATCTCGATTAACTAAGTACCTATTATACCCTAGACTTGTTTTAAAGTCAAGACATTACTTAGACTATTATCGAATAACCTTATAACTTTTGAGTATATGGTCATATCAACAATCCCAGATATAGATCTTATCTTGCTTCTTCTTACCTTTCTTCAGAGCATTAGATTTCTGACCCATCTGCTGTTTAAGGTCTTCCTCGTCATCGCACAACGGCAATCCAAAAGACACCGCATCCTCATACATTTTGGGTGATATATTAAAACATACATGACCACCCACCTTAATGTTATCGACACATTTCTTCCAAAGAGGTATGAAGAATTCAGTGTAGAACTTCTCATCAGACTCCCAAGGAGACATATGTTCATATATTTCTAAGTTAACATAAGGGGGTGATGTCAGGACGAAATCATAGTCTAATGTACTGAAGTCAACATCAAGGGCACTCTTCCAGATCATCTCAAGTTTAGGTTTGTCTTTGGGAAATAGAGTACTCTCAAGTCCAGACTCTTGGTCTAGCAAGGACATCATGTCATCATAGGCACCGACCATCTCTATATTGGTATCAATACCTGTATAATCGATACCCAAACTCCACGCACCTAACATACGACCACCCCATCCTGCTGTAGGGTCTAGTACACTCTTGGCGTTATACTTCCTATAAAGATACTTGGCAGTTGTTGCCTTGAACATGACAATAGAACCCAAGTTGATTCGAAAGCATTCGAAGACATTACCGGCAGGTGTTCTTCCACCACGGTTTCGCTTCTTGGTAGAGTCGATCAGTTTATCCCATTGCTCTTTGTCACCATGAATATCATAGATAGTCTTACCATCTTGACGTTTACATTTCAATAGATTCTTCAATTGAAAGTGATAGAGGAATGGATTACCAGAGAAGTTGTTGTCATTTGTTAGAGCGTCAAACTTATTAATATTAAACAAGTCCTTCCGAAGATCCGACACAGAGATACTCTTATGATTCTCGATATCTTCGACAGTGACAGAATCTAAGTGTAGGTTTACTGGTTTCAATACAACTTCAGACATTAAATAATTTCTCTACTTTTGCTTCGGACAATGTTCGGTTGGAGTGTTTGAAGTAGTCAGAGAACTTAGCACCACCAGATTGAGTCCACATATTTCGTAGATAAAAGGCAAGACCTCTACCTTGGTAGTCGGCAGACTTCAGTCTAGCATTAAATGCGGCAACTCGTTCTTCGCTTTCTCTCTCAAACTCTTCGATGATCTTTCTCTGTTCGCTGTTCACAATATCCTCACCCATGTACATAGTAGTCTCATTAGACTTCTCTGAACAAAACAAATAGACATAACCATCCTTGGGTAGTCCACCGTTGTACATAGGGGCATTGTTCTTACTACTCTTACATTCTAATAGGACTACTGTATTGTCCACTTTAAATACGAAGTCAGGAGAGTTGTGTGTGCCAGTGGGTTGAGTGAAGTAAACATTATCAGGAACACTATCGTGATGTTCACCTCGCAATAATGCGTCTCGGAAGTGAACGACACTGGTAAATCCTAGACTAGACGCTAGTTCTTTGAAGTCACTTTGAACTAATGAATTGCTCACTAGCACATCTTCTACAGCATCTTCGTGACTCGCTACATTGTGTACAGTACCACTTACTGCTTGATAGTTTCGGAAGTAGGGTAATGCGATTAACTGGTCATGTATTGCTTTCGATAGTTTCATAATAATCTCGCTCAAGTAAGTACATATTATACCATACGGTTGTTATTAAAGCAAGCAATATTTAAACTAATTTAAGCAGACCAGTGACTACTTTGATGATTAGGGTCATACCATTGACGTTGGCATTGTTATCAAGAACTTCATCGGTTCGAGTAATGTCTTCTAGTAACTCGACATATTCCTCGGTAGAGATCTCACCATCACGGTGCATATCTTCAAGTTGATTGATGTGTGATGCTTTCTCGCGTACCCACGGATCTTCGTGGTTTAATAGTTCGTTAATCATTCTCCGTACCTCGACATTATTGCTCGTGCGGTTGACTCGATCTGGGTTATCAATAGTTGTTTCTTGATCCTACAGAAACCAGTACTCATACCTTTCTTTAATCCAGATGCGGTTACCTTTATAGTGTGAATAGACTGGAGGATATCTTCATTACCTTTCATCTCACTGTAGGTGTGCATCCAATCGATCATCTCTTTGATCTCTCCAGAACTATACTCCGCATACTCAGTATCTTTACAGTCCAGTTTCTCGACTGTGTGTAAGATGTTGATGATGCCTTGTGACTCATTCGGGTCATACATTGATGGGATAGTACCTGAACAACCTACAAGCAACAGACACATTAGTAAATACTTCATTAGAATCTCCTTCGTTTCTCCCTTTTATTTATACTAAGAATAAGATAAAAGGAGGCAGGTATAACCATGAAAGCATAACCACCCGCATAACCTTCAGTGATGCGTAAGTTGATTGCCATTCCTATTATGAATAGACTAGCAAACAAACATATAATTTCTTTTGTACTCATTGAGTGAACTCCGCGTGAAATGGGAAGACTTTGATGAACAGTTCATCTTCGAGACGGTATGCCTCTTTTTCCCAAGGTTGGTTCATATACTCGAATCCATCCGCTTTACGTCCCTTCCAAGCAAACCCACCTTCGCAGGTCAGTTGTCCACGGAGAAACTGTCTCGCGTGAACCATCTCGTGTGCCAGAGTCTTCATCATTTCGATGTACCCTAACTTGCGTCCAGTCGCAGGACACTTCTTGGCGATCTGGATCTCAGCATAATCTTTGTCACCTTCGCACAGACCTTCGGCACCACCGATATCATTCTTGAAAGTGATGGTTACAAACCGTTGACTAAAGCGATCAATCTTCAATGCTTTCATCAATGCCGCTGTATAGACCCAAGTAAGTTCTTTGTTCTTAACACTACCTTCAATACCAAACGGAGTCATCTATTTGTGTCCTCGTAATTCCATAATAATTTCAAAACAATGTTCGCGGTCAAGTGTGTCACCGTCAAACGGTAACCAGTCGAATCGCTTGAGTCGAAGACCTAATGCTTTCTCGATCTCTTTCTCAGTGACGGCATACGGATAGACACCGTTAACGCCATAGAAGTCTAGCATATAGTCGATGAACTTACCGACCATAGTCGGGCCTTGGTTCAGTGGACATAAGTCACGGTAGATAGATGCGGATGGTATGTTCATTCGAAACCTCCTTCTTGATTGATGAGTCGGACAAGATTATCATAACGAGTATTATACTCTTCTTCGCTGAAGATCTCGCTTGCCTCGATTAACTCAGCGAGGTCGTGTAACAGGATGCTTGCTAGGTGGGTCATAATCATTTACTCTCTCATCTCAATAGGGTACTATTATCTCATAATCATAACAAGAAGTCAACACATTACTTAGACTATTATCGAATAACCTTATAACTTTTGAGTATATGGTCTATTTGCCAATATGCTCGACTTGATCTCTGGGGATCACCTGATAGGCACCCTTGTTGTAGGCAGGTGCTACAGTGTATCCAGATGATATCTTTAGGCGTTCTTCGCGTGAAAGTGTTTCATTAACTGTACATTGTACATTATTAGAAACACTTGGGTAGTGTTTTGTGTCGCGTACAAAGTTGGTAGACGCAGGTAGAACGGAGTCTTTCCACTCTACCTTCTTCTTCTTGGTAGACCAAGCGTTGTAGGACTTCTTACGTCCCGAAGGATAACAACTCATATTACCGTGCTTCATATGCCGTGACCTAAAATTTGACCATAAACTGGGGCAGACTCCACCTGTAGTTCGATTACTCGTGCCCTTAGTTTCTGAAGGGTTCCTATCTGAAGACCTTTCACTGCTATCAGAGAATCAACACAGTCTTTAATCTCAAGAGTCAACGCAGTAATTTCTTCGTCAATCATCTTTAAAAACATCTTATCATCCATTAAGTAACTCTCCAAGTCGTTCGCTATTCAACATATCTGCCTGTTGCTCTTCAAGCACCTTTGGATCACCTACCCACTCAAGTACAAGTTTAAACGCATCTAAGTGTTCTTGTATGTGAACTGCTTCCAAGTCGGGATCTGAGTCAAAGGTTGGCAGAACCTTCTTACCTGCTCGAAGTGATTCTAGATCTCGCGTGAAGTTCTTAATTAATAATACCATTTCCTTGGCAACAACCAGATCTACCTGATCCATGTCTAGTGTCATAACTTGTGTCATTCTGCTTCTACCTGTTCTCGGTACGGTTTTGCCGCACTATGGGTTATCTTATCGAAGGTACGTTTGGACTTACTGAACGACAAGGGTTTAGTGAATCGTTTGAACTCACCTGTTTTCTCTGCCCACATAGCGACTAACTTACCAGTGTACTGGTTGATAGCATAGGTGTGGTTCTGAGGGGTGTAATCAAGGTTCGACCAGTCAGTGGTCTCCTTTAGTATGATCGCATTGTGATCACGGTGCTGTCTGGGTGCTACAGCATCCCACTCAGCAGGGGTTACATCGTTTATGCCGCGAGACATATTTCTCCTCCTTTCCAGTTAAGTACTCTACCATCAAGAAGATGATAACGTAGAGTGTAATCTTCTTTGACACCTTTAAGCATAACAAAGGTCTCTTTCTTCCTAGCATCTTCAGACCAGAGACGATGTTGAGGAGTGGAGTCAGTAGTGCAGTGGATAGCACCGTTAACTATATTACATATGATGGGTGTTTCCCAGTCCTCACAAATAGGTGTGGTATCCGAATCATCCATGAGTTCCTCGCCAACGATGTACTCTTCATAGTAATCATCAGCAGAGGTAAGGTTGTTTTGGATGATAGAATAGAACGCATCATCTTTATTGGATGCGACAGCAATAGACACATCAGGGAATACATAGGTGTTGCCACCCTTGTACTTCCAGTACTTTGGGCATACACCCTTGTGACTGTCCCAGTCGTGGGCACCATAGTTCTCACGAATTTGTGTCTGTACAACATACTTCATTATATTACCTCGCCCAACTCAACAAGTCGATTGGTGATGCGTTTGTACTCACTGTTGTAGTACGTTTCATTATAACACTCAGCGGCATCGATAAGCATCATTAGGTCATTACATAAGTTACCAATTTCATTATCAAACATTACTTCACCTCCACTTGGTCAACCCAAGCAGTATCACGTTCAAGATAAGTATGACGATACCACATGGCATCGACAGCAGTGTCAAACATCTTACAGTTAACTAACTGGTCATTAACAACGTTTCTCAATACATACTTAATCATAACTTTCTCTCTCATCTCAATAGGGTACTATTATCTCATACATTCATAATAAAAGCAAGTCTTTCCGGTGACCAGATCAAGAATCTTGGTCACTTTGTATCTCATTACCGTAGTAGTCGTGTGTACCTTCTCGGAACTGTTTCTTGAGAATGTCATTTTCTTCCAGAGCAATTACGCTACCATAGATGCCAAAGAAAGCAACGATACCTAGTATGAGTGCCGATCCTATTAATTGTAATATAAACATATTCTTCTCCTCGATTCCAGTTACTATTATCCCATAGTTGTGGTCGAATGTCAAGTGTTTGGTTAGACCACTTTATCATAAGGGTAAGTATATTTATAACTTTAAGGTATATACTCTGGGGTTGGGACATTAGACTTATTATAACACGGAAGTGAGGATCTGTCAAGAAGTTTCTTTGAAGGGGAGCAGTTTGCGAACATACTCAGGTTGCATCCCAAGGTAGTGGGATTAGTGTGGTGAGTAGATGGTGATTACATCTTCCTTACCTTTAACTTTAATCTCCCCTATCTTGGTTACAGGGAAGTCTTCGGGTAACTGGTCTTTAGTCATACTACTTATAATGGTTTTATATTCGAGGTACTTTCCTCTTGCGGCAGTTGCTTCAAGTCTGGCGGCAAGGTTAACTGAATCCCCAATAACCGAATAATCGAATCGTACATCACTGCCCATATTACCAACAATAGCACGACCGGTGTTAACACCAGTGCCAACATTAATGTCGGGAAGTCCTCGTTCTTTATAAACTGCTTTAAGTTCATTAGTCTTGATCTCGATTTCTATCGCAGACTTGACTGCCATCTCTGCGTGGTTAGCACACGGCAACGGAGCATTCCAGAATGCCATAACACAATCACCCATATACTTATCTATGGTACCACCGTTATTTAGTATGATGGTGGACATCGCATCTAGAAACTCGTTGACTAATAACACCAAACCTTCTGGATCGTCATTGTTCTTATAGTACTCACTGATAGGCGTAAACCCAACAATGTCCATAAACAGGAACGACATCTCTTTTCTTTCACCCCCAAGTTTCAATAGAGTAGGATCTTTCTGTAGCATCATTACCATATCAGGTGACAGATATGTGCCGAACTGTTTCTTGATCAGCATCTTTGCCATAAACTCTTGGACGTACTTAACACCATATACATGGAGTGCCACCAATAGACCGAACAATGCGCCATTGATAGGACTATAGAGGAAGTCTGCCTGAGTTGAATATACAATGCTGATAGGTATTAATAGTACTGCCAGACCACCAAATCTAAACCACGACAATAGTACTATCAAGAATCCAATGACTAAGACAGAATAGTCTCGAACAAAAGCACTATAGTATGGTTGGTTGATGTCATAACCCATCCTTAAACTTGAATAGGCAGAGGCGGCAACTGAGTGGGCGTAGCGACCTCCATTGGCAGTAGGAACAGGGTTTGCGAGTCCGTTAGCAGTTACGCCAACAAAGACTGTTTTACCGGCAAGACCGATAAAGTCATCATCCATTTCATAGGTTTCGTGGGTAATGTTGGGATTGATCCAGATCTGTCCGTCTGGACTCGTCAAGATCTTCTTGAACTTGCGTACCTTGATTGCTTGGATACCTGCGACATTACTCTTTATTGAGTATGTGTTAGTGCCTGAGTAGACCTTCATAATCTCCAGTAGAATACTGGGATAGAGGATCTCATTGGACTCGGACACCAAAGGTAGTCTCCGTACCACACCATCGATCTCTGGTAGTGTATTGGCAAGACCAATACCAGACGCAGACTTCTCGTACTCTGGTAGGTTACCGATAATGCCACGGTACTGAGGAACGAACTGTCCTGCGCGTTCTCCTATCTCAGCAATGCCAGTTGTGTAGACTGACCGCCTTGGTCTCCAGTCTGGGAAGTGAGAGAGTACAACACCTTGGGACATGGCACTAATGAACTTAGCATCTTGTCCTGATCGATCTTTCTCTGGGAAACTCATATTGAAAACAATGACACCGGCATCCGCAAGTCGAAGACGGTTGATTAGATCAGCATATACGTCTCGCGGAAAGGGGAACTGTCCGTGGTTGATCAGCGATTCCTCGCCTATGTTAATCAGCACGGTTTCATCTGATCGAACTGGTTCGTCCAACATCATAATGTCAAACCACTTGAGTTCGACCATCTGTAGGAACTTAGGATTGGATTGACTTATTCCGAAAAGAAGAATGGTAGTCAGTAATGCCCATAGGGGACTCCACAAAAACTTCATTATCATTGCCTCAGTCTTGGGTTATGTTGACATTATTTTTTGATTCATCATTAGTATATATCTCAACCCTTGTGTCCTGTTGAGTGAGATTGATATTACTACCGCTAGGTACAGCATATTTGATATCCACTACCGCAGAGTTACCATACCTGACTATGCGACCCATACTACCACCATCAGTAATGAATGTATATACACCAGACGTTTGATTGAACCCTGACTCTCGTCCGTCTTCTATTTCTGCCAAGGGGTCATCAAGAGCATTCGCCAGTAGATCTACTAACAACTCATTGACCTCTAGTTCATCGAACTCTAATATATTTTCTTCTAGTTCATCCTCATCTAGGAAGGAATCGTCTAGTAAGTCTTCGGTCAAGGCATCCGTCTGTTCGTCAATCATCTGTTGTTGAAGAGCAGGGGGTGGTGCGATCAACATTAGGTTGTTGATCATATTGGCATCAATGCTAATGACGATAGGTTCAGATGGGGGCAATTCTCTATTCTTGGCGTGGGTCAACTGGAATGCTTTATTCAATACAACCTGACCGACTGCCGTATCGACTGATATCTCTCCTACCGTGCCATCCAAGTTAGGAAGCAATACGATAAGAGAATCTCCGATCTCGTTTACGGTCATACTGAAAGAGGTACCCCTCACCGCAATGGATGCGGAGGGGGTTTGGATATCTACTGAATCGTTGTTGGCGTGGGCGAGTGCGCCAGACGTGTACTTGACAGTACCCATCGTTACTAGAAGACCCAGTGAACCTGAGTCATCCGAAGGATCATATACAAAATCATCAATGTATAGTTCGGAGTGTTCTCCAATCATTACCTGTGTGTCATCGTCAAAGGTAATACCTACAGAACCCATCGCGGTTTGTATTTCATCATCCATCTCAATGGAGGCAGTGAGATCAGCAGGGAGTTCTAACTTCTCCCTTGCGATGATCCCACTTCCTTCTTGTTCAGTTACAGTACCAATACTCGCATATGTGACGTTAGTCAGACTGAGTAATAGTAATAACCTGATTAGAACCACTGAGGTCGAGGTCAATATGTGACGCATTTAATGTAGTTTCCTGTATGATATCGACCACGTTGTTATCGCCAACCATATTCATAATTACTTCGTGATAATCGATACTTGAACCATAACCATTCTGGTCAATCTCAAAGTCGTTATAGTCACCTGCTACAGTCACATTATTCAATACTCCATCAGCATCGATAGTCCAATCAAATGTGTTGTAGTCACCGGTAACATCCAAGTCTAAGTTCATATACTCAGAACTAGTCACGAGTCCTGCGTCTATAATCACGTCATTATTGCTACCAACAAAGTCTGCGACAATAGAACCGTTACTGCCATTCTCTTGCTCAATAGCGAACGTGTTAGTACTACCAGTCTGCGACAGATCAAACTCAAAGGTGTCCGTGGATATTATACTACCTGTCAGTGTGTTGCTATTACCTATTTGATCTACAGTAATTGTTTGCTGATCTCCATCGATAACAAAGTATTGATCAGCACCTTGTGCCGTAGGATCTCCGATACTGTTACCATCTCCGCTGTTTTGATTAACTGTTAGAGTTAGACTATCTCCTGCTACCTGATCTATATACACAGATTGGTCTGCGTATAGGGGTGTGTGCCCCAGACCTAACAATGTTGTGCCCATTACAAAGAGAACACGTTGGTGTATTCTCATCTTATTTCTCCTTCGTGGATTGGTTACCACACGTTACGTTTGATGCCCTGTCGGACAATATCGTGAACAGACTTTTCTATCGCCTTGCGCACGGCATATGATGATGCCTCGTTGACATTCATACCATTCTCTATTTCAAGCACTTCCCTATCGAGATCAAAGAATCTCATTCCAGTAATATTATCTCCATAACTAACTATGTTCTTCTCAGTAATTACAGTAAGCAATACCTCCGAAGTTGTTACACTAATGACTCTTAATGATACAGTAACAAGATGGTGGGAATATTTTTCTGCCATACCAAGACCAAAGATTCTTGCTCCTTGTCCACCTGTCTGTACGTTCGCATCATAACCAATGATACCGCCATCAAATATTACTCCTGCGTATAACATAGCAGGAAGTTTTGTATCTCCAGTTGCCGCTTGACGCGTTGACCTTACTATCTGTCTCTCCCGAAGGATATTATCTACAGAAGTTCGTTCTACAACTCTAAACCATGATCTATCACTATAGTCTGACAAAGCACTAATGAGGTAGTTGGCACCTCCCTGCGTTACGGCAGTAGAGAGTGTCTGTGTTCCTTGCGCACGTTGTCCAGTCAAGTCGGCATAACTATATACTGCCGCATAGACCTTTCCTCGTGTTGGTGGATCAGAGTAGTAGTTACTCTTTTCCTGCGTTATTGGTAGATAATTCTCTGGATCGACATTAGGTGGGGTATGCAAAGTTGCACAACCACTCGCCATTATTGCCACCAGAAGTAACCCTAATTTTCCCATAACTTATTATATTCCCCCTACTGGTATACTAATCGTAGTAGTAGTACCATCGGGCGAAGTAATAGTGAGAGTAATAGTAACACCATCACTGGTGTATGTAACTACATCATCTCCTAGATTGAACGTACCATCGGATTGAGGATCTTCCCCAAACAATGATTCGACCAACTGCTTCGACAACTGAGCATATACTCTTGACTCAAAGTTGTTTAGGAAACGTTGTGAGTTGCTATTCTCAAAGTCTCGTTCTATCTCTCGTAACCGTGCTTCTTCGCGATCACGTTCTGTCTCTTTGTTCCTTTGCTTCATCTGCTCTTGCGTCAAGATGTGCGCAGAGTATCCTATCCCACTAAATGTAGGAGTGTTAAACTCGTAACTATCCTGTGCTGTCGCTTTCTGTACTATCGTTACTAGTATCACTAGTAGAAGCAAGTTCTGTGCCAACTTTATCATATCTCTCGCCTTTCTCTTCTTGTTGTTGCAGTATCATATTGAGTTTCGTTTGTAGTCGGATCAAGTCGTTGTCCAACATTCTAACTCTGTCTATGAGTGCAATTAATGTCATATGAGATTCGGATATGACTGGATCAACTTCCTCAGTCACCCATCTCCAAATATATAATATGAAGTATCCAAGACCACCTGCGGCAATTATCGGGAAACCATACTGCCCTATCGCGGTTGCTAATTCTTCCATTATTCTGTCTTGCTACCTATATGTATCAGGGTACCTTCTTCATTCACTGTGAAGGTATCACCTATATTATACAACCGACCTAGTATCTCATCAGTTGTTGTTTGTTGGTCACCACCAACTCTAAAGTCTTTACCATTCTGTTTGATGTGGTAATCAACCCACAAAGAACCTAAGTTATCAATATCTGACATTAATCTTTCCTCGCATCTCTCTGACCGTCTGCTCTGGCAATACGATCCATGTCTGGTTTAATATGAAACGCGTGTGACATCAAAACATCAATGCGCACGAGTTCATTGTTCATGGTCTTGATTCTATTGTCAAGTGCCATAGCAAACATACGTTGTGTCTTAATGTCATCAAGCACACCTGCAAGAATAAACTTGAGGGTGAGGAATACAAAGAATCCTCCTGCCAAGGCAGACGCTATAGGGAAACCTACGTCTCCTATGAATGATAAAAACTCCAAAGTATATTCCTGTAAAGTAGACTAACAAATCTATTTATACAAGAAGCGAATTATACTTGGAGTTTCTTTATTATAGGGGTTCGAAAGAACTTATTGTGGAAACACGAATGTCTTCCCATTTATCATTAACGAGATCGTACACGACAATAGTAGCATTGTCCTTGTGTTGTTTGAAGGGTATACTATGATTCGTTGTCGCATCACAAACAAGTTCTTCACCAGACTTCCAGTGACCATACTTGATACGCACGGTACCCTCCTTCAACATATTAAGTAATGCTTCGGTATTAATCATATTCGACCTCGAATTGAGTATTAAATATATGTAACAGTAGATCCGCATAATGAACTTGCGTCTCTTCGTCTGGGTGTCCATGATCTTTAATGGAGTGTTGTTCTTTTCCTAGAGAGAAGAGATCGACGTATCGACCTAATCCTAACCTACACCTGTCGTGTAGTCCTTCTACTTCTCTTTGTATATGATCCATCCACTCAGTCCAAGGTTCCTGAGACTTACGGTATCGAGGTTTCATATAGTCAAGATAGTTCTGGAACATACGTTCGTGGAACACACCCTGAACTAACTTAATGTCCATAGCATCACATATAGTCTGTAGTGCTGTCATATATGTTAATGTTTTTATCATCCCTGTACGGATACTATCATGTACATCATAGAAAATATCAAGAGAATCCTTCAGATCTGGTTTAGTCATATTAATACGAGACGGTGATATCTGGGTCATACATTGATATCGTTTGATCTTCATCTCTTTCTCATAACCAATAGGATGATTCTCTGCTACTTCATCGCGTTGCCACGCAGACCATATCACAACAACGTGACTAGGTTTCTCTTCTTTTGATAACCAGTCTATTGTGTCACGGAAGATCTTCTGGTTACATCCACCACAGGTAGCAAGGTTCATATAAGGAACACCTAAATGACCTGCCAGAATAGAAGTAAAGGTTAGGTGTCCATGCGAGGGAGGACTATCATTGTAACCTTCTAGTTCATCTCCCCAGACGAAACTGCAACCATTAGTTAATAGCATTAATAAAGTTCTTCTCTTCTGTTATTGCAAAAAGCATTACTGCGAAGTCTGTATGAGCATCTTCGTCTGCGTGACCATTAGGTCTCAGTGTATATTTATCATTTGAAATATTCCACAATGCGTGATAATGACCTAACCCGATACGATTTTCACTTCTCAGTCTACCCATCTTAGTCGATACTGCGACCTTGTAGTCTTCGTACCCTTCACCCTTCAGAGTATATAGGTAGTTCATATACATATCACCATGAACAACGCCCATTAGTAGTTTGATGCCCATATAGTCACACAACCATTGTATGTGTTCCATGTAGGTCAACCCCTGCATTATCTGGGTATGCATCGTTAATACATTCTCGGTATATGCCTTTAGTATATCAGCACGTTCCAGACCACCATCCTCTGCCTTGTTGTCCCATTGAAAACTACCTGACCTCTGAGAAGGAATGATCTGGTTCATGTTAGATTCTTGGGGGATAAGGATCTCTTGATCAGAAGGTAATGCGAAGTTCTCGCACAGTTCGAACCGACCCCAGTTCGTCCACATGATACACAACAAACCAATATCTTTGTTAGTATTATGTAAGAAGTCTAGGGTCGTTCGAAAGATCTTAGAGTTAGATGCACCGTTAGACGCAAGATTCACATACTTCTTGTTAAAGTAAGTCTGCGCTAACTTATGCGCAAAGGTATGTGGATCTTGCTGATTGTCCTCATATCCTTTTAGTTCATCACCATAGGTAAACGAATCTCCGTTGAAGACCATGATGTTGTTGGTATATGCCATTAATCATTTTCAAGGTCGTGGGTATGTAGTGCGAGTAATGCGTAATGTAATACCTTCATAAGATCCTTACGATGATCTGCCACCTCACCCTTGTTGCCATAACGAGAAGAATACTTATCCACATTACCAAGGAAGAAACCCATACCACGACCACGGTCAATGATTACTTCACTAGACTGAATACCAGAGGTACAGTAGTGAGCATCATAGGTGGAGTCGATATAGTTCCTGAACTGGTTTATCAGGTTACCTTCGTTGAACTTGTACTCAATAGGGGGTGTGCCTGATTCCGTTGCCGAAATCGTTCCCGTTACCTTGAATGCGGCAGGATCAGTACTATAGTTAGTATGCGCATAGATCATACCTTTATCAACTGACCCCATCCCGGGCGACATCATTGCCAACTCTTGAGCAGAGATCCCTGCCGATAAGATTGGTTCATCTCTTTGTTCATCATAATGTCCCATCTTACTTCTCCTTACTGAATAACGTCTCGTACAACGACTCTAGGTCATCGAACTCAGTACGGACTTCATCCATGTTTGCTTTATGATATATAGCGGCAAGTTTGCGAATATGCTTCTTGTCGATCTCATGGTTCTCGAAGGTCACCTGAACAATGTCTTTGATCAAGTCCTTCTCTGCGTCAATGCGTGTCATACTGTCTGACATCTCTTTGATCGCATTTACAACTCGTTTCTGGTCTTCTGGTAATAGTTTGTTAATCAACACTTTCAATTTCCTCAATTAATAAATCGCGTAAGTCTCGTGCCTGTTGGTCACGAGGATCATGTTTTCCATGTCCGGGAAACTTGTATGCTAGTGTTATGCGGTTATCTCCTGCATAGGCACTATGCCAACAATGATTCTCAGGTTCATACTCAGGGCCAAAGTAGTAGTGACGTGCTTGCCACCCTGCTACGTCCTGTATTGTTACTATCTTATCATTTACTTTGTCGTAGTAACGGAAGTAACCATTACCAGTTGACCAAGTAAATAGTACTTGATATGCTGTAGCATCTGCGTTAGTGTGCCAACCCACGAACCCACCGGGAGGGTAGTAAGATAGTAACGCACTAGTGTGCGCACCTATCTCTGCCGCGAAGTCATACTTGACCTTCGCCATGAAACCCTTCCAATCTTCTTTGTTGGGATGTTCTCTTACCATCCTAGAGATTGGTTGGGCAAAGTGACGTACCGGCACACCCACAGTCTCAGGTAGGGCAAGACACTCTTCCAGATATTCTCTGTCACAGTAATACTCACCCTTGCTCATATCTTCTACGGAACTATACATCTGACTTGGAGGATGGTTGTACTCTTCCTTCGAGAAGAACTCATCACTGAAACTGTTCAGTGTAGCGATGAGTCTTTTATTTCGTATAGTTATCTCCGACATTAGATAATGATACCTGAAGTTGCCTCAATCCATGCTTTCTCGAATGATTCGTTCGTAGGTACTACAAACAATACATCTTGGAAAGTTAGGTTCTTAGGTTTCTCAATGGCAGACATACACACACCTCGACCAAAACCAATCGTACCCTCTTCGCCACGCACGATTAATCGTGGGTCTGACACATTGACTGATCCTGCATCAATACGTTCTAATCGCGCAATATACTCACCTACGCTTGTCATTACGGTGACGATATCACCTTTCTTCAGTTCACTCATTTTCTTCGGTTTCCTTAATTTTAGTTAATGTCCATTGATTATCTTCAGACAAGTCCCATTGTAACACATTACCCACTTGTAAGTCAAGCACTAACATCAATTCATCTGAGAATTCTATACATTTATTACCTTCATCATCTAAGACAACTTTAGTTATGTGATTCATCACACGCCTCCGCAATGTCTGGGAAGTGTATCTTGATATGTTCCCATGCTTGTAATGCCACCTCGCGGTGTTCCTTCTGCGTCTCTATACCCATACGCAACTGACAATAATGTATCCATGATCGGAGTGACCCTGCCATGTATAATGTTGTCTCTGTGTTTCCTTCGGGTAATACTGCTCTTGCCTGTTCCTTTGCAATACCATTATCTAGTGCCCAGTTATATACCTCTTTGGCAGTACGGATAACTCTTGCTTGGGCAATAGACCAGTTCTCTGCTAAAGTATGATCATCAGTCTCAATAGATGCTTGACGATTCTTCTGGTCTTGCATTCGTGCTTCCCTTGACACAAAGTCTTCGGACTCGGCATATCGTTGACTGAACTCTTGGTATGAAAACGAACGGTGACGTAGGATCTGTCTGCTAATGTCACGAGTTGTTTTGATTTCAAGAGTCATATGAACCATCTCAAACGGTGACCAATGCCCATGTTTGATCAGGTAACGTAACAACTTAGGTGCTGTCTCTGGGTTGTTCTGGTTATTGGGGTTGCTTACTCGTGCTGTATACGCAATCAATTCGTTTGCGTCCCAACAACCACTTGCGCCTACATTGGGTTTACTCAGTGCTACTAGATTTACTTCACTCATCTTCTTCATCCTCTATTTCAATAATTTCTTCTGTAATTGTTAGGTCACCATGCTCTTCAAGGAATAACAACGTATCTCTAATCCCTGAAATTCTGCCGTAGTAGTGTCCCCACCACCATGTGCCACCCATCATTGCAAGGGTGAAGACAGTTTGCCATTCTGGACTCATATCTTAAACTCTCCGAACCTATTCTCTGCGTTCATACGTTGTCCTGAATTACTGTTGTCGAATACCGGTCCGGTATCCTCTTCTCTGTTCATGGGGTTGTCGTTCTGGTCAACATCATATAGACGCATCTTGTTTCGATCAACACCAACGACAAACCTTTGGTTGACACCAGTCGCATCATTATAACGATTCTTCAACTGCTTAATAAGGATCTGGTTGTTGTTTGCCAGTTCTTCATTAGATATCAATGCGAACATTAGATCTGCCGTAGCAGGTAGACCAAACGACTCGGACGTATCTTCTAGACCAACATCATCATTACCATAACCACCACGAGTAGTCTGGGTCGCAGACATGATCGGTAGGTTAAACTCTACTGCCAGACCACGGATCTCTTCCGCAATACTCTTAATATATGTATAAGAGTTGATAGCACCACCCATTGCTTTCATCCTAGCAGACGAACATATGTTCAGGTAATCAATATATATCACGTCTGGTATAAAGTTCTTCTTCAACTTCATCTCATTCAATAGCGCACGGAAGTGAGACGCGTTTGCCTGACCAGTCGGGTATTCTTTAATGATCAACTTACCTTGGGTCTTCTTGGCAACTGCCTGAACCTTAGAGGTAAACACATTCTTGGATAGATTCTCTAACTGATCGATTGCCACATTAAGTAAGTTAGCATCAATACGTTCTGCGACCTTCTCTTCGGACATCTCCATAGTGATATAGAGTACGTTCTTACCCATAGATAGGTTACCTGCGGCACAGTGACACATGAACAGAGACTTACCAACACCTGTACCTGCCAGTGCGATGTTCAGAGACTTCTTGACCAAACCACCCTTGGTGATCTGATTGAACATATCCAGATCGAACGGTATGTGTTCTTCGTCTCGTGTGTAGTAATCCCATCGTTCGTCAATGTTCTCTAGGTAGTCGTGACCAATGTTAGTATCAAAGGTAACACCCAGTGCTTTACTTAGGATCTCAGGTATGGCATTCTTGGATAGAGTCTGGTGCTTGCCATCAATGATCTGAATAGATTCCATGATAGAGTTATAGACCGCACGGTCTTGACACCACTTCTCGGTACGTTCGAGCAACCACTCAAGATTCTCTTCCTTCTTCTCAAAGATGTTAGGAAGGATCTCAATGGCATGGCGGTATTGTTCATCATTGAGTCGATCACCTTCATCGACCTCAATCTTGAATGCTTCCATAGTAGGAAGTTTGTTGTACTTAGCAATGAATTTAGTGAACTCAGAGAAGAGTCCTTTGTAGACACCTTCAAAGTAATCAGTATCGAGGAAAGCGGCAACCTTCCTCGCGTACTCATCATTAGTCAGTAAGTTCCTCAGTATCGTTTGTTCCAGATGTATCTCTTGCAATTTGTTCTCCATTATCTCTGTCTCGTGTGACTACCTTGCCATCACGAATACCATTCTCAATTATATCTTCCAGTATGTCTGCCGCGAACTCCTGTAACTCTACAACCTCGGATGTGGCATCAATCGGTGATTCAACAACCCTGAAGTCAAACCTCAAGTTCTCACTCTCACCATCAAACGAGATAGTTCCAAACCGTAGCACGGTCTCGGTGAACTCGCCACGCAGGATTCTTACATCCCACGCGGCATCGTTATCAACATACTCAACTGGTATCAATTCATAATGTATATCTTCTGATACCTTGTCTATATTAATCATCGTTACTTTCCACTATTATATCACAATCTAACTGAGTTGGCAACCCTATTTGGTATTGTTTTCGAACAAATTCTTTGAAGTCGCTCTCTTCGAAGATAGGTGCCCAGAACTCATCTGTCAGTGTTTGCTTGGTACGAAACTTCTGTTGTTCTGCTTCGGTGCCATGACAACGAGAGTACCAACCATTACTTGGTTTGATAACATATCCACCTGCCAGTGCGACTTCTAGTAGTCCAGAGTTCTTCTCAACACCACCATCCCAAGATACAGAGATCGGAATCTTAGACTTCTCTTTAACATAGCGAGACTTCTCTACGTTGATAATGAAGTCATAACCTGTAACCTCGGTACCAGTCTTAGTCTGTCTACGACCAAGGATCCAAATGTTATCCGCACTGTATGTAATACCAGTACCGCCACCCACGATGTCCTTTGGAAACAGACCGATCTCTTTGTAGGTGTGGTTGACCGCAAGAAGAGGAATATTCTTCATAGTCAAGTATGGTGTAGTCATACGGAACAAACTCTTGAGAGACTTGGCACGAGACATATCTGCCACACCCTTCTCTGCGAGAGTATCATCTAGTTCTTTCTTGGACGCAAGGTTACCGATAGAATCGATCACGATGATTACATTGTCCTTACGTTCGATGTTCTCCAACTGAGACACAAGGTCAAACTTCAACTCTTCTATATTGGCGATAGGAGTATGAAGAACCCTATCAGGGTCAATTCCAAACTGCTCGAAATAAGACTGGGGTGAACCGAACTCACTATCGTAGAATAGAACAATCGCATCTTTGTACTCCTTTAGGTACGCACCTGCCATAAGCAATGCGAACGATGTTTTAAAGTGTTTAGATGGCCCTGCCAGAACCGTCATTCCCGGAGTAATACCTCCGTCCATAGATCCACTGAGTGCCACATTTACCATGTGGGTATCAGTCTTTACATGATCCTTCTCGTTATAGAACACCGACTTCGACAGTACTTCCGTTGTCTTGATCTTGCTGTTCTTCTTCATTTTGTCCATTATACTCATTATCATTCTCTCCAAACGTTATATTATTTACTAATTCTCTATCATCTAAGTCATACATTATACGGTATTTGTTGTTGATTGTCAAGACATTATTCAAGAGAGTGAACTCTGCTCCCCTTGCTTGACTAAACTTATATAATGCCATTGTGTCTTTGGGTAGACACGCACCGCCAAACCCCTTCTTCTTATCCGGTCCCGGAACTCTGGTGTGCTTGATACCAATACGATCATCCGCACCTAATGCGCGAGACACCACATTGTAACTACAATCAAATGAACTGACCAGATCCTTCAACTGATTGAAGAATGTCAACTTGGTTGCGAGATACGCATTTGACGCGTACTTCACGAACGATGCTTCCGGTCCGGACATCTGGTAGAACTTCGTAGACTTACATCCACTGAAGAACTCATAGAAGTCTATGACATCCTTACACGCGGCAGGTGTTCCACCAACCACATGATGTTCAGCATTAACAAAGTCTTCGTTGGCAGACTTCTCAGTCAGGAACTCAGGATTGTATGCGAACCTATCAAAGGATCCTTCGGGTATAGAGTTGTACAACCGATCAATGATATCAGGTGTTACTGTTGATTTCACAATAACAAGTGAGTCAGTATGGTTCATCAACTTCAGTACCGCATCTTCTACGATAGACGCATCCACGAATCCAGTGTCGGAGTTCTGTGGTGTTGGTGCGGTGATGAATGAGATGGTAGGTTGTGCCTTAACCAAGTCATCAATAGTCGTGCCATAGTTTGGATCTACAATAACGAACTCTATCAAGTCATGGTAGAATGCGTACTCTACTGCCTTACCAACGAAACCATGACCAACAATACCCACTTTGAGTTTGTTAGTCTTGCTGATCGATGTTGGTGGTGCTTCATTCACATCTGGTTTAACAGGTGCGTACTTATCAAAATCATCTGCCATTAGTTCATATACTCTTTATACCATTCATAAAAGTTTGCCACACCTTCCGCAATGCTAGTCGTGGGGGTGTAACCTAGTGCCATTAGTTTACTGGAGTTACTCCAAGTCTCTAACGTATCTGCCGGATGCTGTGGAGCATAGTTGATCTTTGCTTCGCATCCAGTGTTCTTCTCGATCTCTCTAACGAAGTCCATAAGGTCTACTTGTTGTCCTCGTCCAATGTTAAAGATCTCACCTGCCGGTAAATCAGCAAATAGAATACATTCAATACCACCAAGGATATCATCAATGTAGGTAAAGTCGCGCTTCATATTACCATAATTATACACTGTTATCTCGTTACCTGCAAGTATATTCTTTGTGAAGTCAAACAATGCCATGTCGGGTCTGCCCCAAGGGCCATATACAGTGAAGAATCTTAGACCAGTTGTGTTGAGTCCTGATCCCTGCATCTGACATTCGTTTGCCCACTTAGTCCAACCGTATGGGTTCAACTGCTTACCAGACTCCTTGCCCTCTGTCCACGGTAGTTCACTACCTGCGTAGACACATGAGGTTGACGCATAGATGATACGCACGTCTGGCAGATGTTCCTTACAGATATCAATGAGGTTCTGGGTAGCATCAATGTTGTTCGCATGGTACTGCTTCTCTTTACCGAACGAGTCACGAACACCTGCGTGTGCCCCAAGGTGAATGATATGAGTAGGCGCAAAGTCTATCAACAACTTATCCAGAGCAATCCCCGAACCGGGAATCATCCTCAAGTCACATGGCACCACATCGATATCGAAGTGATCAACACGTTTGACTTTGAGGTCTGGTTCGTATAGATGGTTGTTGTAGTTGTCTAATCCTTTGACTGTATAACCTTGATCACGAAGACGTGCGGTCAACTGTGATCCAATAAATCCTGCCGCACCTGTTACTAGTATTTTCATTATCCGTTCCTGTAGACGTATTCTAAGGCACGATCTGCTTCTCTTGCGAGAGGACGATTCTCGTACCACTTACCTGTTTCATTGTCAAACTCTTTACAGAGATCAGCAATCTGTGTAGCAGAGATAGGGTATCCGCGAGACACCGCACTACCTGCAACCGCGACCATGATCTGGTACATCTTATAGTACCATCCCTCACCGCTAATCGTTTGGTACTCAATACCCAGTCGCTTTGGCCAGAATGGGCAATCTCTGTATGAGTTCCAATTGAAGTCAGTATTATTTAGTCCATTCTTACGATGCTCTATTACCTGCTTCTGCATCTCTGGTGGCATCCGATCAAAGAATGAGTTGCCAGTCTTCTCTACATAGGGATACTTAGCAATTACTTCAGATACATTAACTGGATTACCCCCCAAATGACTAAAGAAGAAATTATTAGCATTAGGGTATATCGCAGGTATGTAGTACATTCGAGCAAGATCTTTTGTCTGTGGATCACCAAGTTCGCCAATGGCAGTATTAAATGCGAACCAGAAGGGTTTGATTCTATCAGTTTCAATAGTTTCATCAAGTCGGAAGACCAGACGAAATTTAAGGTGTGTATCCCTAGAAGAAGCAGTACTGTAACACACGAAGTCAATATCGCGAAATCTATCAATGAGTTCATTCTTTAGTACCTCGATATCAGAAGAAAAATCATGGTCATCCACGTCAACAGCGCACCAACCACCCCAACGTAAAGTATTAGCATTACTACGCGTGGTACCAGACTCAAACATAGCAGGAGTAATAAGAGGACTAGAATTTCTACCACCTTTCTCACCTTTATTCTTAGACAGTCCTTCTAGCAGACCAACGAACTCACCCCAAGATTGTACAGCAACCTTGCGATGAGTCTTGTTGTCAAACTGAGACTGAAATATTGTTAGTTCGTATTTAATCATAGGTACTATTATAACACACTAAGTATGCCCTTGTCAAGAGAAGAAATCATCCGAAGAAATCCTCTAGTGATGCTTGCGGTTCGGCATCCCATCCAACGGCATCTAGGATAGGGGTCAATGGATCAAGGAATGTCTTGTCGAACATAAAGTCATAGTCAACATACTTGTGCATACCTAACTCAGGCGGCAGTCGCATAGGAAATGCGAACACGTTAGACTTCATCGGATTGGGCATCTTCATGTACACGAACTTGATCTTCTCGCCATTCTTGATAGGTTCGTACTTCTTTAAACCTGCGTCTTTGATTGCCTTGTTGAAGAACAACGCACCTCGACAATGGATCGGGGTAGACTTCTTGAACACAGTCTTGCGGTCATACCACTTCTTGATATCATTGATGCCACGAGGGAACGATACGTCTTCGGGCGGCAACTGTCGGAACCTAGACCTGAAGTCCTTGATAAAGTTCTGGATGTCGAGTTCGGATCCTTCGATGATCAACTTGAAGATATCCTTGAAGTTGTCGCGGCAGACCATAGGAGTCGAAGACTTGATTGCTTCGATACCCATCATCTTGAGTTTGGGTTCGCTGTACTGGACACCCTCGTTATTGTGGACGGATAGGATGTAACGTTTCTTCGCAGTCCAGATACCACGCGAGGCAATAACCTCTCGACCCATCTCCATACGGTTGACGTAGGCACCAGTCACCTCTGCCATATCAGAGTAGGCAGACACGAGGATCTTCTCGAAGTGTTCGGAGCAGATCTTGTCTAGGAACTTGACTGGATCCTTGGGGGAGAACTGATCAACCAATGCGCCCATACGGATATACACGGAGTCAGTATCAATCGCGACAACATAGTCCTCGTCTGTCTTGAGAAGTTTCTGCATCTCATTGTTGACGGCACGTTCTGCCCACTTGATTGCCAACTGACCTGCGAGTGTAATAGATTCGGCAACACGTTGATCAAAGTAACGGAACCATCGGTTACCCAACGCACCATAGAGGGAGTTCATAAGAATCTTGATTGCCATCTGTTGGTTGTTGAGGGATGTGATCTTGTACTCAAGTTCCTTGCTAGGATTGTCTTGGTGTAACTGCTCGGTCTTGAGCATCTCTTGCTTGATCAATCTACGCTCGGCATAGTACTCACTAATGATAGTAGGAATCACACCAACCTTATTATGGGAGAACCTAACACCAGTCGGTGCCAAAGAGTAACCACCCTGATTAACCATGCTGTCTCCATCAAGGAAACTATCCACGGACACGCCATACTCGATACCATCGATCACAGTTTCGGGTGACATATTGTTCTGGACAATGATCATAGGATACAGAGAGTTCAAGTCAAAGGATGTTACCCAGTCGTGAGATCCAACCTGTGGTTCTTTAACATAACCACCGGGAAACGAGGTCTTGGGTTTCTCTACCTTCGGGGGTACGGCAACCTTCTGCTTGTTCAGCAGACGGAAGATGATCGAGTCCCAGATTGCCACGGTACCTAACGTCTCGCTGTAGTTACAACCGCCACGATATGCCATAGTCAACACTAGGGAGATCAGATCTAACTTCTTGTCGAGGTTCTCGACCAACTCCACATCTTTGATGTTGTAGTCGATGAACTTCTGGTAGTCTTCCTTGTATAGAGTATGGAGGTTGCCATGCTCTTCATAGGAGAGTTTGTTCTCGCCAAGTTCCACAAAGGCGATGTGGTCAAGACGGTAAGACTCCTGTAACTTGTAGGTGAACTTCTTGTAGATCTCCATGTAATCAAGATGCTCGATACCGCCAAGGATATAAGTCTGGGTCGGTTGACCGAAGTTAGTATGGTTGCGTTCGCTAATCATACCCCACGGAGACAGACGTTTGACCGTAGTCTCACCGAACTTGGATCGTATACGATTGACCATATAAGGTATATCGAATCCCATGCTGTTCCAACCAGTGATGACATCTGGATAATGGTGTTGCCAGTGATCGATCCACTTCATCAGTAGATCTTCTTCGGAAGAACATTTAATGAAAACAACATCATCGCGAGTAACAATATAGTCGTTGAGACCCCATACAAAGTAGTCACCATCGTTGGTTGACATAGCAATAGAGATGACAGGATACTTTGCTTCGCGAGGTTCGGGGAATCCTTCATCGGATGCCACCTCGATATCGATGGTACAAGTCTTGATTAGGGAAACATCATAGGGAACTTTGTTAGGAAAGACCTCGGCAATGAACTGTGCTTGATAGTTGGCATTACCATAGACCTTGAAGTTGGCAACATTATCGTACATCTTGTTGAACTCGGTTGCTTCCTTCATAGTGTCGAAGGTCACTGGTTCTACAGGTGTGCCATCCAACGCAGTCCATCCAGACTTAGGTGCGGTCTGGGAGGTAACATACATTGTGGGTTTGAAAGGTACTTTTACCTTGACGGACTTGCCGTCTTTGTATCCACGGTACAGGATAGAGTTACCTGCGCGATTCACGGACGTATAAAATTCGGTCATATATTCACTCGGTATTTGATATTATATGTAGGTATTATAACAGATTCGACACCACCTGTCAACTAAAGAATCCGTCCAAGGTATTGGTGTTGGGATAGGAGTAGTTGCGGAGTAGTAGTTCTTTACGCATTGCTTGTTCTTTACCATACTTAGGAGTCGAGTTCATAGTATAGGTCAAGTCCCATTCCATTTGATCCCACTCACTATATGCCTGTTTGAGTTGATCATTACTGTTGTAGGTAATCATAGTCATTCCACTAGATGCGGTCATGTCATCGTGGAATCTCTTGTGGCAGAACGAGTCGTGCATATCTCCACCATTGCCATAGATAAATGACTTGATATCGTATGGAGGATCTGCGAAGATGAATGTATCTTGGTCGGCACCCTCCAGTACTTCAGCATAGTCTAGGTTGGTGATCTTCCAGTTCTTCATTATAGCGGCATACATTGGTAGTTTACTGATTATACTGTGCTTGAACTTATCGAAACACGCAAGTTTACTGAACGAACCAGTAGACTCACCTAGACCAGAGAACGAACAACGATTCATAATATAGAACATCCACGCGATCTCAAATGGATCTGTCGCTGTAGCAAGACCTTCACGCATAACCTTATAGTAACCAAGGTGAGACTGAAGGGGATCTTCGGCATCCATCAACTCGTTCTTAACATCAGTTAACTTGTCTGCGAGTCTTTGACCTTCTTTCTGTAGGGTAGTCCAGAAGCAGTACAGGTTGTAGTACTTGTCGTTGACCCACACTGGTGTGTCTGGGTTTGCTTTGGAGAATGCGATAGCAGGAGAACCACCCCCAAGGAATGGTTCACGGTATTCTTTGATCTTGCGAGTAGGCATCTGTGGCGCGTCATATAGAAACTTGACTGCGCGAGTCTTACCACCGGGATATCTCAGAGGAGTCTTTAGATCTTTGTACTTCATAATATAACTCTATTGCTCAATAGGGTACCATTATACCATAGGTAATCTGATAAAGCAAGTACTTTATTCAATAACTAAGAGATTCTTATTCTTAGTCCAAGGTTTTTCTATGTGTTCTTCTTTGTAACTATGATGATCTTGGGTGACCTTCATAGTCTTAGATACCACCTGAGTGCTTGGTAGTTTCCACTCGTTAGTGTCTTCGTGCTGATCTGATCTATTGAATGGTACCTGTACGTTACGACCAAAGTATAGAGTTCTACAACTCGCCCAAGGATGGATGACAGTAGTAGCATATCCTCGGTGGTCGGGGTCATGGGTGTGCAACACCCTAGTTGTGTATGTGGCAAACAATCTCTGAAGAGTACAGTACGGGCCACAGTTGATAGGAAACTCAGCATTAGTCAATGCGTTATACATCCACCCTGCGGTTTTACTCTCTAGACTATAACAACCCATGAACAATCCTATGTTGCGATAGAGAACATCCATCTCGCATAGTTGTCTAAACCTTCCTATGTCTCCATTGAAGTATGAGTCATGTTCTAGTACGAGGAAGTCTTCGTCTGCCTCGCTTGCCATACGCATAAGTTCCCAGTGAGAACACATCCCTGCCATCTCTGTGGGAGAATGCATCTCCTTGGTGTTTCCACTCAGAACATCTGCTCTCATAAGTGACTTCGCCCAAGTGTACTTATCCAAGTGTTCTTGGTAGTTATCAGACTCAGGGGTTATCGCGTCGAAGGTTCTTATTTCAGAAATAACACCTGCGACTACAAGAGGTTGGAAAGACTCTAGGGAGATCTTGGCATATGCTTCGGAGATTTCATTTCCCTTGATTACAATCTGGTATGCTATCACTAATCTAGGTTCCACATATTCTGAGGCATATTGACTATGTTCCAATGCCATGCTGTATCTTTACTATCAGCACCCATCAACTGGACGTGTACCATCTTGGTATCTTTGGTTCTCCAGTCACACAAGTCTAGTTCAGGGTTGCCCTTGATCTTAGCATAGTGTACATAGGAGTTCCATCCATTGTCCATATCCTGTACATCCATATCATGGATAAACATCTGGGCATGAAGGTAAGGTTGGTCACAAGTATAGAAACTATCCAATCCCATATTCCTTACAGTATCGACATATTGTTTGAAGTCTTGAAACTTCTCTCGTGCCTTGACTCGTCCTTCTTTTGAATACAAGACAACTCCAGTGTTGTATGCGATAATACCATAGCGATCACGAGGTACTTGTGTGTTGAACATATTCTTCAGCATCTCGCCCCATCGTTCGTCCGTATCATGTGTGATACGCCCACGAGTAATGGTACGGATACGAGACTGTTCGGGTTCTGTACAGATACCAATCTCACCAGTGAACTCATCAAAGATGTTTTCTTTTAGACCATCCACAGGAAATACATCCGTATCCACAAACATGATCTTATCATACTTGTCGAAGGACTTGTCATAAACTGGTTTGAACGCACCGTAGTGAGGGGAGTAGTTACCGAAGTCGTAATTGAAAGTAGAACGCAACCAATTAGGATTCTCTTCGAAGAGGTACTCAGCACCAATAGACTTGGCATACTTCTTCATAGCATTAACACCTGCTTGGCAGGATTCTCTAACTGGGCCATCCCAGTACTGATATATGAGGTTCATTACAAATTCCTTAAAGGTTTGAGGGACATATACTGCCCCTCCATTCAATACTACTTATACTAGTGGTATCAGTGCCAATACCATTGCGTAGAAAAATATTACTGTTACTATAGGTGTGCTGAATCTCTCGACTCTGCGATCAATCTTGCTCTTCATTACTTTGTTCTCTCAGTTAGTAAACAGACCATTCTGCTTACACCATTATTTATAGCACCATGTCTCTTTGGTATGTATCTAATACCGCATATAACTAAATGTAATACCGTATTAGAAGTAAGTCGCAGGGTCAGGCGAACCCTCAACACCAAAACTAAACGAGACTCTACTGTCGTGCGGTATTATCTGGTGGTGTGTGCCACGAGGTAACCACACATAATCACCGGGATTGAACCAGAACGGTTCGTTATCGTTGTGTCCTTCTACTCTCATCTCCACGCTTGCCAACACCTGAACTAGAAATACGTCCATCGTATCGTTGTGCCAAGGGTATGAGTCAGAGTTCTTACCTATGCCAGTAAAGGCAATGTTGGTAATGGATCCACCATTATCGTTGTGCATAGAGAATACTTCTTGCATCTCGCTTTCGATATGACGTGCGAAGTCAGGAGCAGAAGGTCTCTCGTGAAAGCAATTCAACCCTATCCTGAACTTGTTGGTATTGGAATCAATCAACTTATCGGGGTGCGTATTAAGCAACTCCATATGTCTGTTCCAGTCGTACACGTCACTTACTTCCAAAGGAAGTTTACCGAAGAAGAATTGCTTATCTGCTAGATCGTCTTCTCTATCTTTAAATATATCGTACATAAACGTCTCACTTGTTGCCAATATTATACTTAGGGCATAACTCCCACTGATCTTTCTCTTTGAAACCTATGATCTTGATTGTGCGCATAGGTGCGCAATCTTTGGCAGTCTCACCATTCTGTATCTCAACTAAACCCCAGTCCTGTAGTAAGGTAGCAATTGTATTTCTACGTTGCACGTCACCTACTTCTAGATTAGACTTCTTACCATCCAACATAAACAATTCTTTGAAGTGTACAATGAAGTACCGACCTTGCTTGTGTAGGATATGACACGATTGAAAGAGTTTGTTATCACGTCTAGATGCGATACCAATCCTTGTTAGTGTCTCTTTGACCTTTAAGAAGTCATCGGGTTCTGCTAGAGTAATCTCTAACATGAGTCCAGAGTTCCATTCTACTAAGTTACTTTCTTCCACCTTTATTCACCTTATCTCTTATTACAGTTAGTTGGTCGGTAGAAAGAAGGGGGAGTACTTGACGTGCTTTGTCATTACTATATCCATAGTATTCTTTCACCGATTCAATATCATTCTCTACTTCAGGTTTGACCCATTTAGAGAAACGTTTCCGCTTCCTAACTATATTTATAAGAAACTGATATTGTAACTTACTGTCGATATGGTGGTATCGGTTCATCTCATTTGCCAGTAATACTGTGTCTGGGAAGTATGAGAGACTTCTGTTTACTACAAACGAGACATACTTCTTCTCGTCTTCTGCTAACTCCATGATGTCCTTCTTAGTATCGTTGATACTCTTGAGGAAATCAAAGGGCGAAAGTGTTGCGGTCTTCTTGGTAGTCATATTACGCTCACTGGGATGTTACATTTCTCAAGGAATTCAATCCCATCAGTACTGCGCAAGTGCGGAGTACGATAGAATACATTACTAATACCGCTTTGATATATCAACTTGGCGCATTCTAAGCAAGGCGCAGTAGTTGTGTATATGTCTCCATTATAACATGATTCGGAGGACATAGCAACCTTTGTTATCGCATTTGCTTCTGCGTGTAGAACTTCGTCCTTAGTGACTAGGTTTATCCAGTGACCTGTGTTTCCGGTCTTCACTTCATGTTCGCAGGTGTTGTCCCACCCACTAGGCATACCATTGTATCCTATTGAGATGATACGGTTATCCTTTACGATAACACATCCCACCTTTAGTCGCACTGCCGAAGAGAGTGTCGCATAGTTCTCTGCGGTGCGCATATGTGCTTCATTCCACTTATTCATTACCAATATACTCATGTGAGTAGGAGAAGCACTTTCGTGCTATCCACTTTCTGTCTTCAAGGTTGTCAGAGGGTATGTCTGCCCTCTCACTCATATTCTTACTAGTCGCTTTCCAAAGACTAGACTCATTCCTGTACTTTCCCATACGAGGATGGGCAGTCTTACTAAAGTATCTCTTACCTTCTTCGTGGTGTAACTCTGCGATAGCATCACTGAGTCTAACACCTATACCCAATCCTTGGTAGTCAGGTAGAACTACTGTCCTGTGTCCTCGGAATGCGTTCTTAACTGTTCCACTGGGAAATGGTATAGCACTCGCAAACCCTACTACTGTATCTTCCCACCAACACAACCAATGCTTGGCAGAACTATTTATATCTTGTGTTAGATAGTGATGGTCTTTGAACGCTGTCCACGCTTCGACCCTACATGGAACAATGTCCAACTTGATTTCGGGTCTCCTAATTGGTCGATGAAGTGACCCCCTATAGGTGATCTCACCTGTCGCAGTATCGAATACCCAATCGGGTTGTAACCATTCTTCGATGTCATAGTGACAAGAAGAGAAGACCACGTTCTTAATACCTTCTCTACGAATATGTTTGGCAACCGAATTGGCACATGACTTAGCAACCGATCTATTGACCACCGAAGTGAACTCATCGATCACCGCATCATTCACTAGTCTACGCGAAAGGTTAGCACGGTATTGCTCACCAACAGACAATACATGATAAGGTCTAAACCATGTAGGAACTGAGTTGAGACCAACCGCGCCCATCAATGTAGTCGCATCATCCTCGTTATCAAAATGAGAAGCAATACACTTATCATCAAACCAAGAAGGAAACACTTCTTGTCCAAACCTCTTGAGCAATGTAGACTTACCTGAACCAGATGGCCCGACTATGAGTCCTATGTTAAAGGATCCACATATGTCAGGCATATCAGGAACGGTAAACTCAGAGACACCATCAAAGGCATATTCGAATGCCTCTGACAGTGACTTGGTTATCTCGTCCTGTTGTACAGGAGAGTGTGATATCTTAGAGACCAAGGATAGGTGCCAAGTTAGGTTCACTGAAGGTAGATGGTTTGAGGATCTTACCAGTCTTACCATCACGGATGATAATGTTGTTGGTGAACTTAGACATATTGGAACGCTTAACTTCTTCCCAGATATCATTGAAGTCCATACCTAGAGTCGATGCCATTCCCATGATCACCCACACCATGTCTGCTAGTGCGTCCGCAACTTCAACAACATCCTGATCCTTATATGCTTCTTTCAACTCGTGGTACTCTTCGGTGATCAAGTCCATATACAGTCCGATCTGTGGGTCAACGTCATCTGTTATTGTGGGGACATCTAAACACGACACCACTGGATAGTCTTGTAACCCTTGTTTCATAAATAATTCTACGTCATCTTGATACATTATATTACCTCTACGTTTGCCATGATCTCAGTCATACAGGCAACTAAGTTAAGTTCGTGATCTGCCACGAACGAGTTCTTGTACTGATAGTCTGCGAGAATGAGAACCAACTGAGGGATACTCTGTGGTTGTACAAACTCATTCATGGCATCATAGATACCACGGAACACGGAAGCAGGTTCCACGTCCATATTATTAACAACCCAACTCCGCATCTTCTTAAAGTCTTTGCCCTTCAATGCTTTGAAAAGTAAACTGTAGTTCTCATTAGCGTCAGTTATGATAACTGTAGTTTCCAATTGACCTGAGATAGAGTAACGTTGACATTCATTAAGGACACGTCTCCAATCAGGAGCGTGTTTCATAATCAGACTTGCTAGTGTCTGGGGATTGAATGATACACCCTCTCCAGTGAGGATGGTCTGCATACGACCCATGAAGTCACCGCACAATTGCGACAAGACAGTCTTAGAGAAATTAAACTCGTAATTAGAACAACGAGAGTGAAGTGGTTCGATCACTCGGTTCTTGAAGTTACAAGTCAGGATGAATCGACAGTTGTTACTAAACTCTTCGATGAATCCACGAAGAGCAGGTTGGGTTGACTGGGGGTTAAGGTAGTCTGCCTCATCTAGGATTACAACCTTGTAACCACCAGAGAGGGACACGGACGAAGCAAACTGTTTGATCTTACCACGAAGGGTATCAATGTTACCTTCTTCGGATCCGTTGATGACGATATAGTCAAGACCTAACTCTTCACAGATTGCTCGTGCGACAGTAGTCTTGCCTGTACCTGCGGTACCAGAGAATAACATATTGGGGATCTCTCCACCATCTACGATCTTCTGGAATGTGTTCTTTAGTTCGGATGGCAGAATAGTGTCTGCTACACGTTGGGGTCTGTACTTCTCGACCCAGAGGAATTCATTACTCATTTAGTACTCCATATTTAATATAAGGTATTATACCACATCCGACATCTGTTTGTCAATGGTATTTGTTACTCTATCGATCTTATTTTCTCCTGTCAGGTAAATTAGTTTAGGCATAGCAAACGGCATACTGCCAATCTCATAGCAACATATGATCACGGTATCTCCTACTTGACACAGACGTGCCCCTGCGCCATTCACAGAAATGATACCAGAGTTAGGTTCTGCCTTTAAAGCATATGTTGTCCAACGCTGACCATTAGTCACGTTGTATACATCGAGTTGTTCGAACTCTGCGATATCGGCAAGGTTCAGAAGGGTTTCATCTATTGCGACAGAACCATCATAGTGTAGTTCTGAATGAGTAACAGTTGCGCCATGTAACTTGCTCTTCAAATAAGTATTCATAATATGTCCAATAAAAGAACCCCCTTTCGGGGGTCTTCGTAAGTTAGTCTCGGAGTTTGTCCAAAACATTCTCTGGTCGAGATACCATGTAAGGATCTGATGGACAGTTCTCACTAATACCCTCTTCCTCAAACCATCGCTCGACAGATAGATCTTCTACGAGCAATGCGTATCTCCATGATCGCTTACCGAAACCAAGGTTGTTCTTCTTTACAAGATAACCAAGTCCTTCCGCAAACTCTCCGTTACCGTCTGGTAACATCTTGACGTTTTGAATACCCAGTTGCTTTGCCCATTGGAACATAGCAAAGGCATCATTAACAGAGGTACAATAGATCTCATCAATACCTTGATCCATGAAATCTTCGTACATCTCTTCGTAAGACGGCAACTGTTCGTTAGAACAAGTCGGTGTGAACGCACCCGGAAGTCCAAAGATAATTACCCTCTTACCTCCCATCAATTCAGCAGTAGTCTTACGAACCCACTTGAATGGGTTAGCGACATCCATTGTCGCAGATAGATCAGGTTCACGAAGATGGAATACAACGTCTGGTAAGTAATTCTTAAACATATATTCCTCCAACAAGGTTAGGCATCATTCTGAATGTTTTCGACCAATTGGATAGACTCAATTGCTTGGTCTCTCAACTGCCCGATAGTAGACAACTCTTCGCCCTTAAACCCACCACGTTGTACAACGGTGTCGATTACTGCAACAGTTGATCGTGACACGCGGTTGGCAAGGTCTGCCAATACAACGTAACGTTCGTCCAGTACTGCTTCTTTTGTTTCTTTGTTCTTTGATTCTGACATATTACTATTTCCCATAAGTTGATGATTTTTCAAGTGCTATAAAGTATTCGATTGGGGACTGCTTACTTACGAAGTTAGAGATCAGTTTAGAACTGATACCAACATCAAAGTCTTCGTTCACAATCTTCAGGTTATTGACGTTCATAATGAAGTTGAAATCAACTCCTTCTTCAAACTCACCTTCGACATAACAGAAGAAACTGTTAGAGGTGGCATCGTCATTGTCTACTACAGTCAGTTTAATACCCTTACCGTCATTAGTGATAGAGATATTATCGTGACCAAGTACTGCCGAAGCACGTTTCAATCTACTCAGTGTGTCTGTGTCCAAGGTGAACTTAACTTCTGGTTCTGGCATTACTACATCCTTGGTAGGAGCAGACAACATATCAATGTCAGAGTAGAAGTATCGGTTACCACGCAGACCAGTAGAGTCAGATACGATAACGTGCTTATCTTTGAATGATAGAGTAGGTTTCTCAACCAGACCCATCACACTCAAGAATTCATTAAGATCATAGATGCCGAACTCAGCATCGATAGTCTCGTCTAGTGTTACTTTCGCAAGGATGTTCTTGGCAACACTGATAGTCTTCAGTACGTTGCCCTCACGGAACACGATGTTGCTGTTAATGTTTGCGAAGTTTTTAAGTACATTCAGGGTACGATCAGATAATTCCATAACACATCTCATTTAGTTTGTTTGTTTAATACAGTCATTATATCACACACAAGACACCTTGTCAAGCGGCAGTCTTCAATTTAGAGAAGTTTTTATCCTTCACGAACTCCAGTCTTCTCTGAAACTGTGCGTCCTCCAGTTCTGCCTTGTGAGAGATAACAAATACATTGGTCTCTTCCCCTAGACTATACAGGATCTTCATCAGGTTGTCAACCCCATCATCATCCAAAGATGAATCAAATGTCTCATCAAGGATCAATAGGTTGGTGGCAACACTGTTCTTCATCTTAGCAATCTGTCTCCATGTAAACAACAAGGATAGATCGATACGTTGCTTCTCTCCCTCAGAGAATGAATCATACGAGAAGTTGTCACGGTGACGTGAACGGATAGTCTCGGAGAAGTTCTCATCCAGATCGAAGTGAACAAAGAAGTCTAGTATCTGTAGGTACTGGTTAGTCAACTGATTGATAACTGGTACATACTGCTTAATGATCTTGGTCTTAATACCTGTGTCGCGCAGTAACTCACTTGCCACTTGATTGTACGAGTACTGTTCACCTAGTGTGAACTTCTCTTCGTTCTTAGAAATACTAAACTCATTCAACTTATTCAGTTCTGTGTTGGCACCTTGTAGGTCACCTGTAGTTCCTTCCATCTCTGATATGTCTTGACGGATACGATCAATGTTACTCGTTAGTCTAGTGATCAACTGGGTGTTACTTTGTATCGTTCTAATAGTACCCTGTTGTTCTTTGAGTTGTACCTCTAGTCCATCTATATCATTATCAAAAGAAGTTAACTGATCAGACGCTTTGGTCATTGCCGTAGACAGTTCCTTGGCACGAGCATTCGCACCTTCCTTCTTGGAGTCACGGAGGTCTGAATCGATACCCTGATCACAAGTAGGACAGTGTTCATTCTCATCAAAGAACTTTGCTTCCTTGACAACAGACTTGATCTGAGTCTTGAACTGTGCTTGATATGCCATCAACTGTGTACGTTGTGGTTTAAGTTTGTCCAATGATGTACATAGGGTATCAGTATCAAGGTTGACATTTAGTGCTGTATTCTGTTCCTCAAGTGAATAGATCTCATCGAACAGTGTTTGTATCTCGTCTTCCTTGGTTGCCTTGTGTTGTTCGTTAACAGCACTCAGGTCACGCAGATACTTCTTCTGTGCGTTGATCTTAGTCTTGACCAGTTCTATTGAATGAGAGTTACTACTGATAGCATCCTTCAGTATAGAAGACTTCTCCTTCAATAGAGAGTTCATCTTAGAGAAGATGTTGATGTCGAGTAGATCCTCGATCACCTCACGTCTTGCGCCCCCTGTCATCTGCATGAACGGAACAAAGGAACTTGATCCAAGAACAACAATCTGGTGGAATGATTTGTGAGACAACTTGAGAATATTCTTCTCTAACATTGCCTGATACTCTTTGGCGTGGGAGTCTTGGTTGACCATGTTACCGTCTACCCAGATCTCAAAGATGTTAGGTTTGATACCACGCACGATCTTGTATTGTGCCTTACCTATATTAAACTCTACCTCAACTTCAGTACCCTTCTGGTTGATAGAGTTCACGAGTTGTGGTTTAGAGATCTTACGGTGAGGTTTGCCGAACAGACCAAACGATAGGGCATCCAACATGGTGGACTTGCCTGAACCATTATGTCCTATCACCAAAGTGGTAGGTGCCGCATCGAAGTCGATAGCAGTGAATGCGTTGCCTGAAGACAGGAAGTTTTTATAACGAAGTTTAGTAAATTTAATCATACGAGTATTATACCATTAATAGTCAGTCTTGTCAAACTTTATTTTCTCCCACACACATTGTATTGATTTGTCATAGGACTTAGTGAACACATGAAACTCTACGTCTTCTAGTCCCGGAACGCCTCTGTCCTTCAGTAGTCCATAGTAGTCAAACCCAATGGCGGCATAGATAGTACCATCGTGCATCCTGTTATCTGCCATTGTCACCACATACTTAGGTTTCAACAACTTCAATGCTCGTGATAGAAACCACGAGGTTATGTTGTGTTCGGTCTGGTGATCAGGTGATACGACTAGTCGAGTTATGTCCCAGAGACCAGTCGTGGGGGCGTTCACTCCAAAGTAGATTGGAACGAAAGACGGATGACAATGCCCTTCGCTAAACTGAACCACCCCCACGACATCCTCACCGTAGATCAAACCATAAACCATATTGTTGGGAGCATCCATGTATGGGTTACCAAGATAATGGTACCTCTTAATACAATCTGCTCCTTGGTTCATAGTTATCTCTCGAACACTATAATTATATTTCAGGACTTAACTCCATACAATGACCACACGGATACGACACTGGATAAGATACTAGACCATTAATGCGCTCACACCAGTGTGACCAGAACATCTCCAATTGTACCATCTCCATTACATTATTTCCATTGACTGTGCTTCTGTCATTAACGCAGAGATCTCTTGCTTAATACGATCCTTGTCTAAGTCAGTAGTCACGTTATCAACATAAGAATTTACCAGTGTGGTTGTGTCCTCAAGTTTGATGTTATCGTCACCTACGTTCTCGCCAAGGAAGTCTTTGAAGTCTTCGGCAATCTTTAGTTCGTGGATGTTCTGTTGCTGTACTCTATCAACGAACCGTTCGAACTCTAGTATATTGCCCTTATTGACCACAATGATCTTAACGAACTTGTTATCTAGATGAGACAAGTCTTGGAACTTATTCATCTGCTCGTGGTCATAGTAGATCTTCTCATAGATAGTGAGAGGATTACGGACAGGTGTTACTTCTCTTGTTTCTGTATCAAGTACATGGAAGTGCTTCGGATCACCGCAATCATTCCAGAAGAACTCATACTGTGCCCCAAGATAATGGATGTTACCCTGCGAAGACTTGGCATGGAAGTGTCCAGTCAGAACAGTCTCGAATCTATCGAAGTGAGACTTGCTCATACCTGACATACACACCTGACCTCGTGCCATCTCGAAACCTTGTAGTTCCAAGTGTGCGCCTATAAGAGTTGCTTTTGTGTTTGCAAGAAACTCAAGTGATGCTTTCTCGTTCTCTGGGTTGATCCAAGGTACTAGTCCTACACAGAGACCATCATAGTTCATCTCGGTAGGTTCCATGATAAGGTTAACCTCATTCATGTAGTGACCCTGTAGTTCCTTCAGTGCGTTCAACTCATTGGTGTTCTTGTAGTAGACATCATGGTTACCCGGAATGATATCCATAGTAATGCCATACTCGCGTAACTTCTCTAGGAAGATCTTACGGTTATGTGCCAGTGCTTTAAAGTTGACAGTCTTTCGATTGTCGTAGTAATCCCCAAGGTGAAGTATCTGGGTGATGTTGTTCTCTAATAGATATGGGAAGAACACTTCACTATAGAAGCGTTCCTGATAGTCCATGAATATATCAGACGAGTTTCGACACCCTGCGTGGGTGTCATTTAGTATTGCTATTTTCATATATAGTTCCAGTTATCAGTGTACATTATAACAGGTTATAAAGGGGGTGTCAAGTCTTTTTTACTAAGTTTCCTGATACGGTAACTCTGGGAGATTCTGTGCCGTGGAAGGGATATACTCCGTGTCGAAGTTTAGCAGGGAACATGAACATAGTATTCTCGTATGTCACGTCTACTGGTAGAGGTAGGTCACATTGATTACCAAATATATCATTGTAAAAGAACGAGAAGTGTGCCGCAAGATTGCTACCATTGGCATGATACTTATCGACTTGATCTATCATAGTATATGGAATCTCTACAAATATGACGAATGATAGATCACCTCCGTGCGCGTGGGGAGGGTTGAAGTCACCTTCATAAGAAACATTGAACCACATAGATTCTAGTTCATACTCAAAACCTTTGAATTCTTTGGCAATAGGACACAAGTACTTACCTAACTGTTCATGGCAATACCAACTCAATAGTTTACCTTCTGACTGGTTACCTGCGAGTTTGTGTCGGAAGTCTTCGTGTATCTGGTCACCAAAGATCTCTTCCCTAAGTAAACTCATCTCGTACTTAGGGACAGTGATATCTAGATAACGATCATCATCTAAATGCTTATACATTAATCGTCAACTAAGAAGTCTGATAGGTCGGAGTCAACATTGACAGCACGTCTCTTACGTTGCTTCTTCTCTGCTTTCATATACTCTTTGAACTGAGTGTCTGCGTCCTTAACTGTATCAATACGAATGCGCAAAGACTCAATGACTTGATTACTTTGTTGTTCGGTGTTATTATCATAGTTCTGTCCTACAACGAACATACTAATATCTGCCTCGGACATATACTTCATCTTAATGTCTTGTTGCTTCTTCTCTTTCTGGATACGTCTTAGGAACGCATACCACGAGATAGTAGTGAAGTAGGAGAACGCATTGGGGTTCTTTGATCTGGTTGCTGTCTCAATGTCATAGTTCTCAATTGCTTTGAGGCAGTTCTCCACAGCATCCATCACCATCTCTTCACGATAGGTGTAGCGAACGAAGTTGGACTTGTGAGATAGTCCCTCGGCAATGCGAAGGAAGCAAGTAGCAATGTATGTGGTAACTATAGGTTTGTCGATACCGCCATCTTTACAACGAATAGCGTCCTTGCAATACTCAAACACAGCATTGCTGAAGTCCCTGTTGTTAACGTAATGTGGTTTGTCTTTAGGTTTCATTATTTATAGTTCCATTTGTTTAATAACTATTATACTATAGTGACAGTCTTTTGTCAAGGTAAACTTCTTCTTCCTTTGATAATGCCTCGTGACATATCCTATGTCGTAGTTCAGACGAAGAGAATCTATGATCTCTCTTGTTGAAGTATAACTCTATACCTCTCTTCTTACATATATCTTTACCAGTGAAGTCGATGTCTCGATACTCTTCACCCATTATCTTAATGTCAATTTGGCACATAGAGAGTAGGTCTTCTAGATCTGCTTCGGTCTCGTATACCATAATCTCATCAACATACTTGACGGCAGATAGTTGTGCTTGCCTTTCGACTAGGGATTGGATAGGAGCATTCTTCTCGGATCGATCTCTGGATGGATCAACCTGAAGGGCACATATAAGATAGTCACACTGAGACTTTGCTTCTCTTAGCATGGCAATGTGCCCTGAGTGGAGCAGATCAAAGGTACTTGCAGTTATTCCGGTCTTCATTAAAATATTCCTTGACATAATGTAATTCTTGTGCTATAATAAGACAGTCGTCTGCCCACAGTCAATACACTATGTTTAGTGGACTGTTGGGAACGGAAGAACGTTACTATCGTATTCAATATCATCATCTTCTTCATCATAATCATCACCTTCATAGTCCATAATTGATTCCACACCCTTTATATATTGTTTCACTATCGAAGGGACTGGGTTAGCAATTGCCACAATCTTATCAATCTTTACTAGAATCAATTTATCAGGATCATCTTGGTAACACATAAACAGACGATACGACCATAGTCTAGTACCATCAGGTTCTTGCTTATATTCAAAGGCAAGTGGATTTCTTATGATTAGATCTTGATCATCTTCTTCGATGATTTCACAGATTATCTCTTCACCAGTAACCAACTTCAGTTGCTTTATATTATCAGTCATCGGTTTGCTCCTTTAAGTTAATAGGGTAAATACTGTACTTAAATCCTTCCTTTGTGTATATCTTAATCCTTTCGGCACTGTGACGTAGAGTAAAGTTCTTATGTTTATCTACATGAAAGTCATCAGCAATATCAAACAACTTAGTCGCAACACCATTGTCGCTCTTCCGTAGTCCACGACCAATACTCTGTAGTACCTTGACCTGAGACTTACTAGGTGTAGCAAATACTATGTTGTGCAAGTTCTTTATATTTATACCTGTACTAAAGGTACCTAGCGAGGCAACAATAATAGAATTATCTTCCCCTTCCACAATACCACGAATCTTCTCACGATCCTGTGCGCCAACCTCACCTGATACATAGAACACCTTACGGTCATCGGGTACAGCATCCTTGATAAGTTCAAATAGTATCTTGCCGTGCTTCTCCACGAACTGAAACATAACCAAGGTATTGCCTGTCTGGTCTACTGTCAACTTAGTAATGAAGTTGTTCCGTGCCTTGTTAGTAACAATGAAGTCTATCTCTTCTTGATAGGTCTTGTCCTTCATCCAATGACACTTATCATTGTGGTAACGTAACAGCAGAATAGAGATGTCAAGGTCTGCTAGTTGTTTATCTTTCTGTAATTGTGCGGTGCTAGTCACCGTAAACACTGGCCCGAATAAACCTTCTAGGACAAGTTTGTTTGTCTCAGTACCATCCAACGTTCCTGTCGTACCGAATCTATACCTCGCATTGATACACTTGTCCATCATAGTAGATAGAGACTTTGCCTTAAACAGGTGTACCTCATCACCAAACACCGCATCGAACTGCTCGAACCATTCCACACCAAACTTATAGATCGACTGCCATGTAGATATGATGACAGGTTTGTCAGTCACCTTATCTTTACCTGAATAGATCATATGGACGTTCTCATCCACGTCATATCCATAATCCGCAAAGTCTTTGTACATCTGCTCTACTAGACTTGTGGTGGGCACAATAACTAAAGTTTTAGATACATCTTTTTGTTCCTTGACAAACCGCATTAAATTGTATATAATGAAACTCTTCCCTGACCCAGTTGGAGAGAGTAGTAAACACCTCATACTCTCGATACCATGACTGATTGCTTTGTACTGATAATCATATGCTTCGAACGGCATCTGCCATGAAGTCATAGTCTTAATCAGTGACGGATGATCGACCTCATCCTTGGCAGACGGAATACCATACTCTTCATGCTCAATGATCTGTAAGGGATAGAACCGATCAGCACAGAACTTTCGTAAGTGATGATAGAGACCAACGTTCATTTGCTTGGTCACTTGGTTATACAACTTCACACGACCATCCCACACCTTGCGCTTATATGCAGGCATGTACTGATAACCGGGAGCAAAGAACGCAAAGAACTCACGGAGTTCCTGATCCTGTGCCGCATTAGCATCTATCGCAAGGTATGAGTGTGACATCATACCCACGCGTATAGTATTATCTTCCATTAACCACCTGCTTCAAATGCTCGCCATTTAATAATATTGCCAATCGTTTGGTGTCTCCACTTCAAACTATCGACAATCTCTGTAAGTGTACTTATAATAGTGTTAAGGTATGCGATCTTCTCTTCGCTTCTTTGAAGTTCTGGATCAGCATTGTAATAGTATTCTAACTCGCCCTTCAGGATCTTCAGTCCGTTAAACGGATCTGGGTTCCATCCAGTTGCTTCTATCTCTTCGCGAGACATCTTCCCATTGTAATACGCCCACTTTTCCTTCAACAAGGTTGCCTGTGAATGCTCTGTGCGCTTCAACTGTAACTTAGTCAAGGATAGGTACTGTAAGTACTTTGCGTGTAGGGATGGGGTCTGTCTAGATACATCATCTAATTTGTGTTGAGGGATCTCAGCATCCTTCTTCCACTCTTCCATAATACTTTCAAGGTCTAATAACATAATATTCTCTCCAATTCATACTGTATTTATATGTTCAATAGCGTCCTTCCAATAGGACTCATCGAAACCTAACGTGTAACTCAAAGTGATTCTTTTACAGTTGGTTGCGGCACAATGGTACATTACCTTGTCTGGGTCATCATTAGAACCAAAGTAACCTGCCTTACATTGCCAACCCTTCTTGTCTACCATCCATGTATGGTTCTTTGTGATAGGATCAACGTACTTGAAGTAACCGTCTCCCTTCTCACTCCATGTGAATATAAGATTGAATGATGACGCATCGGCATTAGAATGCCAAGCAATGAATCCATCTTCGGGGTATAACTGTGATAGTGCGGATTGTCTGACACCCAACTCTGTTCTCATCTCTAAGTCGAGTCTATTATACTCTAGTTGGTAGTTCTTGTCAACCCCCTTGTAGTGAGGAGGTTTGATACAATATGATCTGGCGGTCTCAGGATAACCTATATGATCTGCTTGTATTGATTCCAAGTACTCGTTGCTAACATAGTAGTCTCTGTCTTTACCATCTAACAGTGTGTTGTTAGACATAACATCATACTTGTCAACGAACAGTACCCACTCATCAAGGATAGAGAGTAACCTCTCATTCATAATATAGACTTTCAGCATTTACTTTAACTCAAAAGAACTGAACCGAAATGATACATTGAATGTAGGATATATTACGTCTGCGACATTAGAGTTCATTGCGATCTGACCCACGTTAGTAGGCAAGCAATCATTGTACTTAAACGTCACGTTCTTATTGTTATGACTTGTTAGTATAACAAGAGTAATGTCAGAGTAGGTACTGACTTTCCCACCTGTGTTACCATCAACCTGTCCGTCCGTAACAATACGTTCCAACCAACCCTGCATCTCTTTGTATGCTTTCATATCTTCGTCACATATAACCTCTACCTGTAACTCACCATATTGGATCTTATCACCTGCCAAAGGGACAGACGTGATTCGCGCAACTGGCAACTCTAGGGGAGTAACACTAGAACCGGGATGGATAACAGACTGGATAAAGTACTCTAGGTTCTTGTACTCTTCACCTGCTATGATTAACCTAAACCCTGTGGGTTGTAGGTAGTTTTTATTCTCTGTTAATGCCATGTTGACCTCTGTGTTGTATAGTTCTATTTATACAAGTAATAGTGCCATCCTTGGCCAGCGTACTCCTATTCTTCTTCGGTTGGTGCGGTTGCGTCTGTGCCAGTCTTGGTAGCAACATCTTTAATCAAGTTAGATGTTACGTCCAACACACCTGCGGTTGCACCAAAGACATCAGAACCGACACCTTTAATAATACCACCAGTACCATCGATAGTTGCATCGACAGTTGAACAAGCAGACAGAACCAATGCGAACGCAATTGCTAATACACGCATAATAATCTCCTATCTTGTACTTCCGATTATGTGTCCCTTTAGCATGGTTGCGGTGCGTACCACTTGATACGCAGAACCTCTTCCTTGTCTCTATTTATACACATAAAAAAACCCCCCTTCCGAAGAAGAGGGGCGAAGATTATAACAAGTTTCTTATTATTATTATCTTTATACTACTACTTAGGCGAGGATGTTGTCTACGCGGAAGATTCTGTAGTAGGAGTTAGTCTTAACAGTAGCAAGTCCATCAGCAGGAGTCGATCCGACATATGGGTTTGATGCCATACCGTAACGAGTCTTGAAACCGATCTTCGGTTGGAAGTTATCTTCACCAACTGCTTTAACCATTTGTAAAGGCACATATGGGCAGTAGAATACACCTGCGTCATAAGCGTTAGTTCCTTTATAACCAACTGTGATATAATCAGCAGTGGCGTATGGATCGATGTAGACTTTGATGCGTCCGTTCAGAGTACCGGCAAAGGTGTTACCAGTATCATCTACTTGCAAAGTAGTAGCAAGACCGGGACTGTAATCAAGCATACCAGAAGCAGAAAGAGCAGTAGCAACATCTGAAGAACAGATTACTACGTTACCTTTACCACGACGAGTTTCTTTAGCGATCACGTTACATTCACGATCAATCTGTACAACTAAACCTTTGAACTTCTCAGCAGACCAACGACCATCAGCATCAGTGCTGAGATTGAAGATACCACGAGTAGCAACGTTAGTTTGTAAAGCACCAGTTTTTGCTTGACTGTTGATAGTACGGATAACTTCACGGTTAATTTCCGCGAGGATCTCTGTGCTAAGAATGTTAGCAAGTTCAGTTTCAGCGTCCAAACCGTGGATTGCTTTAAGATCTTGAGCAAGTTCAAGCGAGTATTCTGCTTTCAATGCACGAGACTTAGCAGTCACAGTTGCTTTTTCGATGGTGAATCCCATCTCAGCGAATGGTGCGCCAACACCGTCACCTAATGCTTCAGCCGCGGCAGTAGTCATACCAGAACCGAAAGTGCTAGTTAGACGAGAATCGTCTACAGAACTATCGACAGTACGAGTACCAGTTACAGAGTCATCGCTGATTCCGTTAAAACCAGACGCGTTGTCTGAATCGTGATTAGTTGAACGATCACCAGAGAATTGAGTCTCTGCTTCGTTGAACAATGCTTCACGAGATCCAGTTGCACCTGCGCCATAACGTGCCTTCATCGCGAAGATGAGACCAGTTGGGCCAGACATTGGTTGTACACCACAAACGTCATATGCCATAAGATTAGGCATAGCACGACGAACAAGAGAGATCAAAACTGGATCCCAGTTGCTTGCAGATGAGGTAGCGTTACCGGGAGCGGCTTCGTTCAATCCACCGAAACCTTGTGATTGTGAGCGTTCAGCGTTCATTGCGATCTCTTGGTTTTCCAAGATAGCGGCAGTTACGCTTCGACGATGTGCGTCTTTAATTTCACCAGAACTATTTTCGTTCAGTACCGGTGCCCATTTTTCAACGAGAGTATCATATGAGTTCATATCTTTGTTTCCTTAAATAAGATTTATTATTGTCTGACTACTAAAATGCAGTCTTGGACATTTGTTGAAGTTTACCGACATACCTGCTCATAGAATCAGAAACTTCAACTAGTGCTTCAGGTTCCTCATCGGTGATCATTTCTTCAGTGATTTCTTTGGAGAAGTACTGCTCTTTCAGTTTGGCAACTTTTGATGCATAATCAGCATCAAACTCTACTTTCTCTGCAAGACCTTTTAACTTCTCAACTTGGGTGTCTGCCAGTCCTCGTGCCGCTTCAGCAATGATTTGATCACGCTTCAGTAGTTCGATTTCTTCGGACAGTTTAATGCTCTCACCAGTCTGAGAATTTAACTTCTCTTCAAGTTCTTCAACTTGTTCTGCGAGTTCATCAACTAGATCAACCTTAGACTCTGGAACAGTAATGTGAGACTCAACAAACAAGTCCTTCATTTTGTCCATAAAGTTCTCTGCGATTTCAGTACGGAGACCGTTCTGTACAGCAACTTTATTGTCTTCCATCCAAGATTCAACAACGTAGTTTAGGTATGAGTCAACTTTCTCAACAAGATCAGACTTAATAGTCTGTACTTCTTCAGCAAGTTCACCCTTGTATTGCTCTTCTAAACGAGCAACTTCTTCGGAGAGTTGTGACTTAACAGCAGATTCAAAGATTGCTTGAGTCTTAGTCTTGAACTCGTCTGACAGAGTTGCCTCTGATTCGACTAGTGCATCTAACTCAGCAGTCGTGCTAGTCTCAGCAACAACTTCTTGATCTACTACTACTTCTTCGCCCATCATTTTACCGTATGCCGCCTGAAGACTCTTCTTGTCTAACTTATTCATCTTCTGGTACATAGCATTGACCATACCTGCTTTAGTCTTAGGGACTGCCGCTTGTGTGGTTGCGTTAGCCGCCTTGTCTACAGACGCAATACTTTCTGGTTCAGATACTTCCTGACCGTCTGTACTAATGCCTTTAGCAGTAGGTGCTTTTTCTTCGAGAGTTTCCTCCACGATTTCGTTAATATCATCGTGAAGTTCAACTTCGACTTTACTTTCTTCAGTCATAATTGACTCCTTACATATTAGATTTGATTAACGAGAGGAAATTTTTAAACTCTCGAATTTGTACAGCACTGCTATACGCTTTCGGTGCGTTCTTGATCTCAGTCTCCATATCTTCAATTACACTTTGTTCCAAAATGCCGTTATTCCAAACCCAGTCTACACCTTCCATGATCCCATTAACAAATGCGTCTGGTGCTGAAGGGTCTTGTACTATGTCTACAGTTGCAAGGATAAAGTCATCCTTAACATATGCGACACCATTTCGGTTCTCAATGCTTCCCATTCCACGAGTTGACACGCCTAGTTGTACACCACCTTCAAGGAGACCTTTAACAATCTTACCCATTGGAGTATCCAATATTTGTGCTTTTCCGACCACATCATTTCCTTCCAAACGGAGATCTGTGATGAGGTGCGAAACCTTGTCCAAGTTAACAGTAGGCCCTTCGGGATGATTCAACTCACCGACTGCTCTCTTCTTGCTAACTTGTTCCGTGACGTATTTGTTTACTGCGTTCTCCATAATGGATCGCGGATAAATACGTCCGTTTCTATTCTTTTGATCTGCTTGTGCGAAGACACCTTCGATGACATAGTTCTTACCACTACCATCTTTCTTTGCTTCTATAATGCACTCAAGACCTGTTTCAGTGAATTCACTAATCAGTTTCATTTAAGTTCCTTTATGACAGTCTTCGCTGTCTTCTCTGCTTCTGACTGCGACTTGAACACGTCAAGTTTATCACCGTCTATATACACACAGAAACCTTTCGGTTCTTTAACGATCTTAACTGGTACCTTATCTATCTTCTTGTTAAAGACAACTTTGGCACCCTCTCTGATCTGTTGAAATGTTTTCATACTAAGTTTCCGTGTTAGATGTATTTATTTATACAAATAAGAACTTTGAGTTAAAACTAATTTAATCTTCGTCTTCATCAGGGATAACTTCCCCTTCTTGATCAAGTATCTCTACCTCATCAGGGTCATCCGTTAGATCATCGTCTACTGTGCTATCGTCTTCGGCACCGTTAAAGATAGTATCAGCAACATTAATCTTCTCTGCTTCTGCGGCATCAGACATTTTATTATTCAGTAAAGAATCGAAGTGTTCCTTTGCTTGATTAAAGTTCTGTGCTTGTATCTGATCAATAAAGTCTGCGATCTCTGCTTGGTTTGTTTCTAAATCAATTTCCATTATTATTCCTCATTACCCATGTCATCGTCTCCACCCTTACTATTCTCTGCTTCGACTTGTTTTGCCATCTCTTCAATGTCTTCATCAGACATCATCATTACATTCTTCATTACCCATTCACGCGAGAAGTACTCTCCAACGTATTGTGATAACTGATCCATAGTACTTAGTCTTTCTCTAAGTAGTTCAGAATCCTTCAACTCAGTGAAGTGGTTGTCACGGATAAAGTCAATCTGTATATCGCCCTTGAATTGCTCCCAGTCTTCGGGGGTGATGATCTGTTTAAGGATCAACTGCTTCTTCAAGATAGTCGTGAACAGTCCAGAGAACCTACGTCTCAGACGGTCAATAAACTTCTGGAACTTCACTTCATCTCTAGAGATCTCTGTGGATCTACCTAGACTGAACTGTGACTCCTGCTCCAACCTACCAATGGGCACGTTCAATGAACGATACAATCTCTTCTGAAAGTATACAATGTCATCAATCTGTCCAAGGTTCTCGCCACCGGGAAGTGTACTGATCTCAGTACCACGACCACCTTCTCTACGAGGTAACCAGAAGTCTTCGAGCATAGACATATGTTTACGATCATCTTTGAGGTTACCAGTACTCGCATCATATACTAACTTGTTACGATACCTAGTCTGGATCTCCTTCATGTGTTGCTCTGCTTTGTTAGCAGGAAGGTTACCCACGTCTATATAAAAGATTCTACGTTCGGGCGCACGAGCAAGTCTATAGATTACAAGACTGTCTTCCATCATACGCAGTTGGTTGATAGGTTTGATTGCTTTGTGTAAGAAAGATACGACACGTTTCTTAGTCGGGTCAGTGATACCAGAGGTAACATACGACACGGAGTCTGGTGTTAACTTGACTGCGCTCTGAGTCTGGTTCTTCTCTTGGAAGACATAGAACTCTTCTGTCTTGTCTACAATCTTTGCGCCAGTCTTATCGTCTTTCTTGTACTTAACTTCTTTAACTTTGCGAACCTTAACAGCATCAATAGGACGTATCTCTTGGATACCTGCTTTGAGGTTAGATTCGTTAACAACTAAGTGGTGAACCAATCGTCCATCCACATACCAAGACCTGAATATATCATGTCCTAGATCCGAGAAGTTCAACATACCTGTGATATTATCGAACTCTTCAGTAATTAATTTCTTGATCTTATCAGACGTTTCAACACCGTCTAGGTTGATCAGCACCGGTGATTCGTTCTCTGAACCAGAGATACTCTCGTTCACTATGTCTTCGATTGCCGCATCCACTTCGGGATGTTGAGCAACTCCGCGATACTTCATAATGAGTTCTGCGTTATCCTTCGCATTGTCACCATTGATATCAATGTACTGTCCGTAGTGTGAACCAGACGCGGTAACATATCCTGCCCCATCGTCATCCGTCTTCGGAACGATACTGGGAAGTTTATCATTTTCTTTTCCTTGCTCTCTCTTCTTAGTACGAGAAAGTTCGAAACCGAATAGTTTAATAATATTGTTGTTATCGTCTGCCATTTCCTATCCTTTAGATATAGTACGAAGGGGAGAAAGTCCCCCCTCCGCATATATTTAGTCCTGTCGTAACTACGAAGTTACGCCATCTGCTTCCCAGTATTGAACATTGAACGTTACCTGAAACTCTTCGATAGTATCGACAGTATCATAGTTCAAGTCAATTGCTGAGATGTTGACTGGGAAACAAGAACGGAAGTGATATACTTTCAACTTCTGTCCATCTTTGTCCAGTTGCTCAACAGCAAGGTCAGTTTGGTATTCAGCAGGATCGTTGAAACCAGTGTTTGCGTTGTGTGAATTGATACCATTCATCCATCGTTCCATAGCGTCACGAATTTCGAATCCAGTATCATTTATAATAGTTACAGTCCAATCTTCAAAAGTTCGGTCTCCTGCAATCTTCAACTGTCGCCCACGGAATGGAACAACGATTGGGTTGATTACGGAAGCAGGTAACTGCGCACCTTTTGCCATGAATGATGTTAATTCAGCATCACCGATAGCATAGGCAGGAAAGTTAACTTTACAGTTAAAGAGGTTAGGACGGGCACCACCACCTTTTAGTTTTGACTTGAAGTCATCTACACCTAAAATCGCCATGTCTTATGCTCCTACCGAACCGACAACTTCTTCAAAGTCCACACCTGTTCTAACAGCAACAAAGTTCAATTGAACAAAGTTAATAGAACGTGCAGGTTTGATGAAGATTGACGCTACGAATTGGTTATTGTCCACAACTTCCTGATTGTTGTTTGTTTCGTCACAAACTACACGGAAGTCAGTTATACCTCTACGACCTTTAACTCTACGCAAGAAGGGTTCTACAATGTTCACGAACTCAGCACGAGTAAACTCGTCATTGAATTCAAACATTACAGACTTTGCCGCTTCTCCAATAGACTTCTCAATTGCGATAAACAATCTACGCACGTTGATACGGTCAAAGGCAGAAGGTCTACCCTGAAGAGTCTTATCACCAAACAAGATCAAACCAGTACCGGGAATGTTCGCGATAGGGTTAACACCTGCTTTATATAGTGAGTCACGTTGAGTCTGGTTGGGGTTAGTGAGAATATCGGTGATACCACGATAGTTACCACGCCTTTGACCTGCGGGTGAATACCAAGGATCAGCAATAATATCAGTTGCCGCCATTAGTCCTGCGGTGCTTGACGCGGCAGGGAGGTTGATATATTTGTCATTGTACTTATCGAAGACTTTAATAAAGTTGTTGTCTAAGATTAAGTAAGATGACTTCGTTAACGAGTTAGCAAATGTTACAGCGGCAGTTGTTGCTTGCGCATCAGTCTTACCCACGATACCTGCCTTATCGACAGATGTTATTACTACACAGTCTTTTCGTGCTTCTGCTATAGATACCAGATCATTCACAACAGTTGCACCGTCACCGGCAGAACCATGTTGTGGAGCAATCAAGAAGTCAATCTCAGTCTGAAGTTTATCTTCAAACAGATCATAACCCTTTCCGATATCTCCAGTACCTAGTGCGGCACTTTCGTCACCAGAACCAAGGTTGCTAGTACGCACGGCATCAGGAAGATCAGTTGCATTTCCTACCCCATATTCAACAGGAGAAGAAACATCAGTAGAGGATCCCCAAGTAGCACCAACGTTACTGTAAGAAGAACCAAATGCTGAGTCATCACCGAAGTAACCATTCCAGATATATTGAGATTGTCCATTCAATACGTCAGAGATATAGTTAGGTGAGTTGTCTGAAGTTACAGCACCTTTAGCAACAGAGAGGTATTCAAACGTCTCTAGTACAGATCCGGGAGTTCCAGAGATAGCACCAGTACGGTCAATTACAGCAACGTGGACTTCATCGTTAGTACCGCCATTAGCAAGAGCGTAAGCACTTGTTCCCGGTTTCCCATCAAATTGTCCTGCGTATGCCCAACCATTGACGTGACCAGATCCATCGCTTTGCTTATTGAAGTGATCAAAAGCAGAATCAGCAGGACAGAAAGATACAGTCAAAGCATTACCTAAAGCACCGGGATATTTAGCAACCCAAGTACCAGTAGAGATCTTTGAGGCACCTTCACCGACAGCAGACGATACAGTGTTATCCCAATGAGAAAGGTTGTTCACAGTAGCAGAGTCAGAAGTCAATGGTACTAATGCGTTGTGTGCGTTAGATCCACCGTTGTTCTCTCGAACGACTTGTAGTGTTTGTGAGTATTTAAGAAAGTACGCGGCAGAGTGAAAATCTACCGAGTTCGTGTCGTTAGGTGCCGCAAAAGTACTAACTAATCCTGTTTCATCAGCAATTAGTGTTCTTTGGTGTACGGGGCCCCAACGGAAGTTTCCTACAAAACCACCACCAGATGATCCGACTGCAGGCACAATTGCCGTCTTGTCGATTTCACTGATATTGATTGCAGGAGATGATGGTTTAACAGCCATAACATTTTCCTTTAGTTTCGTTAACGAATAATACGGTTATCATAATACGTTTATGTTCAATAGTTTTATTTATAAGAATAGTTATTTACAGAATAAGACACTGTTACTTCCTCAGTTCCTTCATCCACTCCTTGTGTTTGTTCTTCTCTTCTTCCCACCATCCCTCATCAAAGTCATGTTTATACATCCTCAGTCGAGCATCGGTCTTCTTAGCAATTACGAATGCTTGCTCTAGCAGTTGTATTACTTCTGCCTGAACATCTTTCTCAACCAGACTCTCTGGTTTGTCTAAGATCTTGTGGTATATCAATCTGTGTATATCGCATATAGTATAGGTTCCTCTGCTACGATCACTCACACCATGACTATGTTTCTTGGCATACTCCTCTAGTTCATCTTCTGTCCAAAGATCGGGATTGTCCTGTGCCAAGTACTTGGGGTCTATCTTATCTTTGGGTATTAATAGATCGTCACTCATATTCCCTCCGGATACATTTGTTTGATGGTTGGTATAATGTTTCGTTTCCTACCTGCGCAGAAGTGCATGATAGAAGCATTAGGTAGTGAGTCTTCGGGTTGGTTACAGAACTTCTTGTCGTGCCTGTCATGTTCTCGAAACTTCAGTTTAGAAAGGTCATCTCCTTCGCATCGCATACAGATCTCTTCGACTGTCTTGCCGTCAAGTATACCTGATCTATGTAGGAGGTAGTGTAGGATGATCTCATCTCCGGGATGTTTATCCTTTAGTGATAATACAAACAAGTTATGATCCCAATGTTTTCTTAACTCTACTCTCTGGTTCCGATTCAACTTGATCCAGTTACCAAAGAATATGTGTGCCCCTTCTTTGTATAAAGCAGGTGCGGCATTGTATGTTCTACTGCGGTGTGGTTCTCCTGTCACGGCATTGAGCGCATTATGTCCACCCATTGCCCTGTCGTGTAGTACACCAATCTCTGGTCTGTCCCAGAAACTTTCATGTTCGGGTGTGGCGATAGTGTCCATGTCAATCATACACACTTGATCGTACTTGTCATACTTCTCTTGAAGCATACAAAGTTTCTGTGGTGTGAACCCCAACTCCTCTCCCATAGGAAAGTCAAGGACTAGTTCATACTCTGCGCCTGTGGCATGGGCATACTTGCGCATCGTCTTCTCTGCTTGGTTTGCCCACTCAGGCATTGTCCCTGCGAAGTGTTGTAGTATTATGTTCAAAGAATTCCTGCCATGAGCATACTATAGTAGTTCTCTATCTTCTCTCGCTTTGGCCCTTCGGGTTTGATCTTGGTACGGACGTGAATCATCCCTGCTTGGTGGTTAGGTAGATAACTATCTTGTTGCCACATAGGATCAGCATCTTTCCATTGACACTTGCTTCTATAGAACAACTCTGACATAATACCCTCATCCTCATACTTGTAAGGTTGATTGTATCTATCCATCCACTCATCATTGTCTGGGATCGCAGACCGAAGTTTCTGTCTCTGTTCGCGAGTCAGTTTATAGAATGCTCCACCCCAGTAACCAGTGTCCTCATCAATGCGACCTTCTAATACAAGTTTGTTCTTCAGATTCTTCTGTATTATACCTGCCGCGAACCCTACTCCCTCTGCCTTAAAGACATTGAGTCTGAGGTTCTTTGTAACAAACATATCAATGTCCAACATCAATACGTCATCGTATTCGTCCCACTTCTCATCTAGGATATGTACTTTCTGACAGGGGGGTGTGAGGTGTTCTCTAAAGACCTGACCTTCCACGAACTGATACTCGACACCTATGCGTTCAGCATATGCGGAGATGTTCTCTACGGAGAGTTTATCTAGTGGTCTTAGTTTACCTGTGAAGTGTTGTAGTATAATGTTTCTCATAATAATAACTCTCGTGTATCTTGCCAAGTACTAACCGAAAATACTTGGTTGGGGTTTAACTTACTGGAGATAGGATAATCATTCCCTTCTGGATCTGTACGATCTCCGTAAAACTTTATCTGTTCGGTAGTAGCAAACTCTCTTAGGATCTGTTCCTTATTGTATCCTTTAGGGAATATATCAATACCAGTCTCTCCACCTACATCTACTTGTAATGTCGGAAACTTCTCATTCAGTTCTTTGGCAATCTTGGCGCGTTCTTTAGTTTGGCAGTCATACTCATAGTAATGTGTCCGTTCGGTCTGGGTCGCATTACGACCAACAACACTAAAATTACACATACCTGTTCTGTCTTCGAGGTGTATTCCTGTGCGTACTGGGTATGCGCTCATCTCTAGTTTTGTTAACAAGAATGATCTAACTTCTTCGGGTAGTTGCCAGACGCTAGAAAGTATTCTATTATCTTTCATCCAAACGTCATTGCCACTACAGTTGAACACTTTAATACAAGCATTATAAACGGCACTGCCTACTTGCTCTAGTGTCTTCGCTCTATCACTTCCTGTAACTAAGAACACTCTGTGAGTATTTGCGAATGCGATGAACTCTTCTTCGAAGCAAGGATCCATAGTTCCTCTGCTTGGAGTGAGTGTTCCGTCTACATCAAATATGTAATCATGTATCATAATATTCCTTGACATAATGTAATTCTTCTGCTATAATAAGACAATCGTCTGACACCGGATAATATATTAATATTACCAATCACGATCACCTGTAGTATCGCCTATATCGTGCCATCCACCTTGCCAATTATTATCTGTCTCTTCTATATAGGAAGATCCGTCATCGATGAATCCGAAGGGTACCACGTCATCACTGATCGCTTGTGTTCTTTCCTCGAACATCATTTGTTTAAGGTTGATGTCTGTCATATCTGCGAAGAACTGCGTAGACACAAAGTATCCAAACATTACTAGGTTCATCATCAAGTCATCATGGTTGTTATCAGATGCTTCGTATGACTGACCCTTACCTACAAAGGTAGAGATCTCTAGTATGGTGTTCTCATCATAGACTCGCAGTTTCTGCTCTTCGATGATATCCTTGATAGCAGAACAACCCAGTCTCTTAACCTTGCGGTTCATCTCAATGCCTAGTGCGTTTGCCTTAGTTGCGCTAGATACATGGAGGTTCTCATACTCTAGTTCGTAGTATAATCCATTACAAACCACACCACCTTGATCATTTGCCTCAACTACTACCCATGCCTCATTGTAGAGATTCGCATACTTATATATAATGTTAGGAAAGAGCAATGGAGAGATACTATTGTTTCTATAGACCGCAACTTGTTTGAACGGTCTTTCGGAGATATCTATGACGTTGAACGTCGAATAATCCTGCCCTCTTCCCTTACTCACATCTACCGTCATAATATATTCATGTTCGGGTTGTGGTTCGCTATAGATTAAACAGTCCCCTGATTCTAAAACAAGATGGGGTGCTTGACCGCGTAATCCCATCAGTGTCTCTGCGTTGATCAGAGTATCTCCAGTACCAAAGAAAGTATTACCGAATTCCTGATCGAACTGTAACGAAGATGTGTTAGCAATAGTTTGCTTCTTCCATGCTTCGTCACGTCCCGGAACATCCCACCAGTCCACACGGAACGGTTTGTATTCATTGACACCCTGTACGGCACCTGTCCAGATCTTCTCGAATTGATTACCTACACCGTTAGCAGTAGATGTAATGATTACCTTTGTATCAATGCCCGAAGAGACAACAGGATACGTTGAAGTATAGAACTCAGCCGCCTTTTCAACAAAAGCAAACTCATCAAGAAAAAGTAGATTAACAGACATACCACGAATAGAAGAACCAGAAGTAGCCGCGGCAATGATTCTAGAATTGTTGCTGAACTCAATTGATCCTTTGTTGAGTGCTTTACATCCCGGTTGAAGGAAGAAAGGAAGGTTCTCCAACATGAGCGTAACTCGCGCAAGCATCTCTCGTGCAGTGGCACCTTTGTTTGCGAGGATTGCAATTGTTTTCTCTGGGTGGAAGAGTGAGTACCATAGTAGATAACCCACACTACTAATAGACTTACCAGACTGCCGACAAGCAAGGACAATAGAGAACCTATTCTCGTCAAAGTGCTTGAACATATCCTCTTGATATGGGTATAGATCGAAATGCACCAGACCACGGTCAAGGTGTATTACCTTCACATAGTTCTTGCAAAAGTATACAGGGTCGTTCATGCATTTTTGATATTCTCTTAACTTATGTTTGTCCCATTGCTCTTCGACCCCATCTCTCTTTACTTGAGGGTTACCGAGATACGAGTCTTTAGTCTGTATCGTCATGGGGAATCACATTCTTTTCATTCTGTAGAAAACGTTGAAGTTCAGTAGTAGATCCAAGGAATACATTATTGTTGGTTGTTCCTCCTTGCGGAAGAGCAGGTAGGTCTGCCTTGTTGATCTCTTTGTGCTTCTTATTGAGATCCATCAACTTGTCGTTGACATCAGAGATATTCTTAATCATACCAGACAGAACCTCAAAGGCACGAGGATGCTCACTCTCACGAGCGACCTCGATCATCAACTCCAAAGACTCACGTCCCTTTTCTATAAGGTCGTAGTAAGTATCTCTGCTCTGATCATAATCTTGTTGGATCTTCTCTTCTTCGGTCATACTAATATATTCACCAATGTACCTTTTCTAGAGTGCCTGTACCCATACTTGTATTTTATGTAACGAGCATAGTTTTTAACTAGCACTGTCAAGGTATGTTAAGTTAAACCCATAGTCACTATCAACAGATATCCCATTAGGTGTGGGTGTAGTCCGTAGGCGTGTAAGGAAGACATCACTGTCTGCTCCTATATTATATAGGTTATTATTAACTTCGCGAATAATGTTCTTGTTGACCTGTGGCCCCATGAATGATATCTTCATACCAAACGCAAGTGTATAGATGATTGTTCTACGATCACCTACCGATCCCTCGAAGTCATCAGAGAAAGATACTGACTGTAACGTTACAGGGATATCTTCTTTGATCTCTGGGTAATCAGAAGAGAATGGTTTGACGGTCACTGTATACTGTGGGTTGAAGTAAGGTAATATTTGCTCAACCATTTGTAAGGCATCATCCTGACTCTTAGCATAGATGTTGACATCGAATGTCATATCATATGGCACGGAGGTAAAGAACTGAGCGCGTTGTGTAGTACTACCTGCTACTGCGGTAGAGAAATTATTAGTCTTGGGTAGTTGTCTTTGGGCATCATATGACATAGAAGTAATCTCAAATGACATACGAGGTAACTTCATCGCGACCCTACGTTCTGACTCTTCGCCAGATCTCATCTCTTCGAGTCTTTGTATGAAAGATCTCTTGGGTGCGTATGATAGAGGACACTTAACTTGGGAGATAACTTCTCCGTCCTTATTTGTTCTCAAAACATATATGTTATTAAACAAAGAACCGAATACCGATACGGCAGTCCTGACTCGTTTGTGATAGAAGTGTGTTCCAAACATTATTCCATGTCTCCGAATGGGTTACCTTCAGAGAAGTCTAAGAAGTCTGATTCAAAGTCATCAAAGAAATTATTCTGTGTAGTTCCACCTAATGTAGGAGAAACGTTGATTTCCATCAGTTCAGATACCAAAGTGGGTGCGTATGCCGCACTCGCACCAATCACCTGTTGGGTCTTCGAGAAGGTGTGTAATTTGCCGTCTGTCGCACCAACGTGTGCAAGGTATAGGGTATTATCACTATCTGACCAAGCAACAACTTCTCCCTTGATCGTATAAGAACTATTAGTCTGAGTTACTATTTCACCACGTTTGTATTGTCCACCTGTGTAGGGAGAACTAATAGTTACGGCAGGGGCAATATCATAATACAAACCTTGCTCGATCTGTAGTATAGAGTTAACCGTACCAGACGAATCTAAAACAGAGGATGCAGTAGCACCGACAGGATCAAAGTTATTTAGGTATGCGGTTGCACTATCAGATGTCCATGCGGCAGTCTGAGTTGCCAGATTAGTAGTACCTGCGGAGTCATATCGTGTTTCAATGATCTGTGCCTTGGTACCAACTCTTACTCGATACTCATCAACGAAACCTTGTAGTGCGTTCCAATCAACACCATCGACTGTTCTTGCGGCATCGGCACCTACCGAGAATCCATTAGCAGATACCCAATCCCAAGTAACTCCTGCGACATTGGCATCGTACTTCTTAACAAAGTCAAAGTAGATTACTAGGTTGTTTGTGCCAGATGCTCCAATAAGAATATGGTGCCACGTTCCTGCTTCAAACAAGATATCATTATTGGTGAGTGTATCAATACCACCACCGTTATTATTACCACGAGAGTATACTAACTGTCCTGTGTTACCAACACCCCAGAAGTATGTCTTGTCATTTTGACCACTACCACCAGTCTCAAAGAAGATTGCTTGGGTACCTGAAGCAGGTAATGTATTTATATACACCCATGCTTCGACACTACCATTGACGTGGGTCTGTGTGTATGATGCTTCAACACCACGACCTTTGGTTACGTCCAAAGAACCTGTACCAAACTTCTTGTTGTTTCCCGGTGGGGATGCTATTGTAACAGTGGGAGCAGTGTTATAACCTTTACCACTATTCTCCAGAGTTAATCCATATACTCTACCGTTATCATCAATTAATGATGAGGCAGTGGCATTAGCATTCACTGCGCTTGCCATATTCAGTTTATACTGATAAGCACCCTCTAGTTCAATGTCATCGATCTCATCGATACCAACATCAAAGTCTTCGTCATTGTATTCGAACAACTCACATTGTAGACGGAAGGTAGGTAACTGGTTCAATTGATAGAACGGAGTTTCTGTCTCGACCTTAAAGATCTCGAACATAGACTTAGAGAATGGAATGTATATTACATCACCCTCTCTAGGACGGAAGTTATATGAATCTAGTTTGTCACCGATCAGAGACTTCCAACGTCTACGAGCAGTAACGAAGGTTGCTTGGTCACGAAGTTCAACACCGAACTTAGAGAAGAGATCTCCCTCACCCCCAAACCCATCAACGTTCTCAACATACATCTCTATCTTATACGCATCACTAAAGTGTGACGGCACATCGTCCATGAAGACTTTATCTACATTGACTAGTTCACGAGGTAAATAATAGACATCCTGACCATAGAACTTTAAAGACTCAATTACGAGATCTTCATATAAGTTCTGTTCAGGACGGAATCCACCAGATGATACCCAAGGGTTAGTTGCCATTAATTTATCCTATGAAGAACATTGGGCCAACGTCTTCTTCTTCTCTAAACTTGACCATTAATTGTTCGATCTCTGCCGAGGCATCATCGTATATCTGTCTGCCGTTGATTACAACACCACCCGGAAGTTGCATACCTTCGAACTTAGACATATTCTGTCCCCACTGTTTCTTGATCAATGCGATTGTATATGCTTTGAGAAACTTGTGGTTCCATAAAGAATTCAAGGGAGAGTTTGCGGCAACTCCGGGATCTCGATCACCATAGACTTCTAGTATTACATAGTTACCAAGAAGGAACTCTGACATATCGTGATGAATATGTACACGGTCTGCTTGCCGGTCAAAGGTGATCTGTGGTTCCCCACTTAGTTTCATATCAAGTAATGATAGATGTTGTTCCATTTGTTCGTAGTAACCAAGGTCTGCGGTAGCAGATCCTAACATATGTATATCATTCACTCGCATTTGATATTTGATGTCAAAGAAGTTAGTAGACGCGTGGGCACTGTTAACACGGAACATACGGATAACAGATATCACATCTTCGGTTAGGTCAATGTATTTATTGTCAAGGTTTGCCTGTGTGATCTGGTGCTTAATGTAGAATCGTCTCTTTCCATCAGGATGCATTTCACGGAACCACTGTAATGCTTCGTCTACGCGATCTTCGACTTGTTCGTCTGCCACGTTGATTTCGAGTACGGGCGCACCCAATGATCGAAAGCAGTAGTCGATTAGTTCGTCTCTAGTGTCTGGTGATGCCATGTTCTTTACCTTAGTTTAATAATGATCCACTGGAATTGTAGACATTAATTCTGTAATGTGATCCCTGTTCTCCATCAAGTGTATCTGCGTTCAGTCCACTTGAGTTTGTATCAACTGTCTTTAGTGCGGACAATATTTCTGCGGCACTTGAGTATGTCTCACTGAATGACAACTGACCAGACCCACTATCATATGCGAGGTCACCTGCCACATTAATCTGATTTCGTATATTGGCAGTTGTGACCTTTGCATAGGTCATTGCACCACTAGTACTATTATACGATAGTCCACCAAACCCAGTGCCAGAAGTTGTGCCGCTTATGGCACCTCTTGCTCTTGCAGTAGTGTGGTAGAGGTTAGTGTTCTCAGTTAGGTCGGCAGTAGTGTGGTTAGATATATCTGATACTGTACCAGTTACGTTACCTGTAATATTACCTGCAAAACTAGATGCCGCTAATGGTTTGTTAAAATCAAAACGAGTATTACCGTGATCCCACTTGAGTAGAGGTTTAGTACCCGAACTCCAAGCACCGAATGTTATACCTGCTCCGTCTGTCAATGCACTAGTAGTAGCACTGTCTGCAATGACAATGTTCTTATCGGTTACTGTCAGATTAGTAGTTGCAATGTCTGTCAGTGAACCAGTGATTGTTAAGTTACCAGATACAACCAAGTCATTGAATACTACGTCATCTGTAGTTGCGACTGCCTGACCAATACTGATTGCACCGTTACTGTATGTAACACCAGTACCACCAGAGAACATTCCCTTAATGTTACCAGAGTCAATTTGAATATCGTTTGCGTTTACGGTGATACCCTTACCACCGATAACATTCAGAGTTCGAGTCGAGGCAATAGTACCACCACCTGTCAAACCTGTACCTGCGGTTATTGTTACACCACTGTGATCAATGTGTTCGTTTGCTACGAATCCACTTAGGTTATCGTGAACGATATCTCCGTCTGTAGTCTTTATAACACCTGTACCACTAGTATATGTGATACCAGTTCCACCAGATAACTTACCACGAACCTGTGCGTCTGTAATACCGCTGTATGTAATTACACCAGTACTTGCGTTATATGAAAGAGTACCATCTCCTGCGGCATCACTGACGCTAATTGCCGCCCTTGCTCTTGCAGTGGTATGGTAAAGGTTGGTTCCTTCGGATAGATCTGAGGTTGACTTCTCTGTGAAGTCTGAGTCGAAACCACCATAGGTAGTCTCAGCAATTGTTATCGTGCCATTAGATGCATTGTATGAAAGTCCTGCACCAGAGACACCAATCGCATTCTTTGCATCTGAGTCTGCACGAGCAGTAGTATAGTATAGATTAGTACCTTCGGATAGATCTGAGGTAGAGAATGACGTTAGTCCAATACGAGCATTGAAAGATCCACCGTCTGCGGTAGATACATTTATTGTTGCTTCGGACGAATCAAAGGTGACACCACTCACACCTGCAACTGTACGATAAGTAGCAGAGTCGATCTGACCCTGTGCATTAACGGAGAATACAGGAACTTGTGTGGAAGATCCATAGGTTGCGGCAGTCACACCAGAGTTAGTTATTGATAGAGTACCTGCGGTATTAGTAATACCAGTACCACCAACAATCTCTGTGAGTGTCTTAATCGAGTTGTTTCCTGCGGAGTCAGTTCTCTTAAAGAACAGTCTTCCATCATTGGTGTTGATTGCGATCTCGCCAAGTTCAACATTACCAACGGCAGGAGTCTTGCCCTTTACCGCACTTCTTTTGACTTTAAGTAAAGTCGTAGACATATGTCACCTTTATATTAACCCCCTTATATAAGGGGGATTATTGTTTCTTAGTATGTACCGCCATCAAGTGAGGTTACAGTCACCGCACCAGATGTTACAGTAAATACGTCACTATCATATGACGCAACACCTTTGTTTGTAATTGTTGCTATCTCCGCAGTGAATGTATGTGTACCTGCGGTATCATTGTAAGCAAAGTCAAGACCTTCACCGACTGCAATAGATGCGCCCATGATGTCTTCAATATACTCGTCTAGTGCAACACCACCGCGCATGATCTCAGGTGCATCAAACGTTTTGTTGGCAGTCCACTTATCACCAGATGCGGCATATACTAGGTTAGCACTTGCCCCTGCGATTACGATACCTGCACCGTTTGCCGCGGCTGCGTCTGCGGCACTGTCTGCCAAAGTCAATGTCTTATCGTTAACCGACATATTGACTGAGTTAATTATAGTTTGGACACCGTTGACTTGGAGGTCACCAAGAATGACAACCTTACCAGTAACACTGTCACCACCTAATGGATCTAAGATCAACTCATTAGTAGAACCGTTTGTGCTAATGGTGTTTCCGTTAATACGGATAGTGTCAATAGTTGCGCCAGTCAGACCAGTAAGATCTGTAACTGTTCCACCCAGAGAAGTATCAGTATCACCAATAGTAATACCGTCATTCGCGAGGTCACCGTTAGCAACCGAACCTGCTTTAAGACTAACTGCACCAGAGGATACATCAAAGTCTGCCGAAGCAAAAGATGCAATACCTTTGTTGGTTGTAGTAGCGTCTTCACCAGTGATCGCAATACTTTGATCTGCGTGAGTGACATTCATGCCCTCACCACCAAGTATAGAGATACTATGGTTAGGTAGAGTCATGGCACCAGTATCAGTGGTTACATGAGATAATACATTACCCTTGAGACTAACAATACCAGATGCGACTGCAAAGTCAGAATCTAGGAACTGTGCAACACCCTTGCCAGATGTAGTAGCATCGGAGGTTGTGTATGTTACTGTGTTAGTAGCATGGTTGAAACCCATCGCAATACCATTACCAGATGCGGCAAAGGATAATGCGGAGTCTGCTAATGAGATTGGGGCACCGTTAACAGTCAACTCAGTAGAGATACTTGCGGTACCTGCGGCAGTCAATCGTCCTTGTGCGTCTACTGTGAAGGTAGGAATAGCACTTGCTGATCCATATGACCCTGCGGTTACGGCAGTATCGTCTAACTTATAAGATACTTGATCGTCTGTGACGGCACTAGTAATACCAGTTCCACCATCGAACGTTAATGTTCCTGTACCTGCGTTGAATGTGTCTGTACCACCATCACCTGCTAGAGAGAATACGACATCAACTGCGGCAAACTTACCATCAACATATGCTTTGGTTGTTGCATCGGAATCTGCGGTTGGAGTAAGTAGGTGGGAAATTCTGCTCCCTGCTACAGATACAACACCTGACCCATGAGGAGATACTATTAGGTTACCGTTTGTATCGGTAGTACTAATCGTGTTGCCGTTGAGAGTTAGGTTATCAACGTTAAGTATATCAATCTTACTGTTTGCGTCTACTAGGATAGCACTGTTCGGGGTCAGTGTACCTAATGCATGATCCAGTTTCGCTGTGAAATACTTACCACCAATGACTTCGTGATTGACCGCATTACCGCCTATCTCACTGCCAGTACCAATGTATAGTCTATCACCACCATTGCTTCCGTTATCTGACAAGTATGAATATGCTAATTCACCCTGACCAAGTGCAGACGGATTTCCCGAAGTCGCACTTCTTTTAATTCTTAGTAATGATGCCATTAGTATTGGCCTCCGTTAAGTTCTTGTTGATCTAAAGTTGTCGTTGCTTCCCATGCTGTAGTTGATGCGTTATAAATTAATACTGATCCATTTACTGCACCAGTGGTATCAACTCCTACTATCGCGTTGATGCTGTTACCTGCTTCAATAACGCGTCTAACAGGTTTCCCTACTATGACTCTCTTTACTTTAGTCTTGCCCCGAAGGGATACAGTAGTTGCCATAGTGGTTACCTTGTTACCGAAGGATTGACTTTAATCTTTCCTTCCAGTATTCGTTCGATGATTGTGTTCGATCCGCTGTCTGTAAAGGACAGTTCTACGTCATAGACATATCTGAGTCTTGCGTTCAGTAATCCAGATTGAGTATTCGTGAGTGCCAGTATGCCTATCCCATCAGAAGGGGGATCTGCGATAGTTGCTGTAAAGGATACTATTTCATCAGAGTCCACAGAGTTATAACTCCGCTTCATCTTTGCCGCAAGTGTGTGACCAGTGAGGTTCTTAACAGAACCATCCTGTTCTTGTAGGTGTAGTTCAATTGCTACATCCGCACCTTGGTCGATAGTAAAATCTTCGTAATCTGCCATTCCAGTCTCTCAAACCTTATTATATGTTATGGTTTTATTTATATGTTTTCGAAACTGGAGTTCGAACAAACTTAGATTTCTGAGGTGATTTCTTCTATTAAATCGTCTCTGTAGTCTAGAGATGCTTGTGAGATATCAAATGTGAATGATACCGTACATCTCCAACAGTCGGTCTTTGCCGCATGATAGAATAGGTTCTCTGGTTCACCATAGTGACCAAAGTATGCCGCCTTACATTGCCAACCCTTCTTGTCCTTCATAACGACAACTTCTTTCGATACAGGATCTACATACTCAAATTGTCCGTCTCCAGTTTCAGACCATGAGAATATTAGATTGTATGCGGCCGCGTTAGCATTGTTATGCCAAGAGATGAAACCACCGGGAGGATACCACGCAGTAAGAGCATTACAACGAGTGCCCAACCATTGCATAATATCTTTGTTCATAAAGGCAATGTCTGCCGTTCGTTTAGTTCGTACAGATGGATGGGTGTCTCCCTCAAAGAACTCATGTCCTTTTCGACCAATACTCATCTCATATCCATACATCTTATCAGGAAACCCTTCGTGTCTGCTTCCCTGTGCTTGGATCTCTTCTAGATGATCTTTACCTGCCCAGAAGTGACGTTGATCTTTCTCTTGTGAACACGCAAGATGGAAGTCCTTCTGGAACTGTTCTTTATCGTCCAAGAGAAAGTCTCTGTATGCGTCTAATCTCTGCAACAGTTCTCTGTTTTTAATTGGTATGTCTTGCATATAACTCATAATATGTGTCCGTCCTTATCTAATCCGCACGAGTAGTGCCGTACAATAATTGGCCCTGACTCTGGTTTGGTCTTATGCCAATTAAACGCGTTGTAATAGTTCCATCGCAGATCATCATAGATGATACCATAGTTTAAATCTTTGTACTTATCTTCCTTCTCTGTCAACCACCATAGAGAGAACTGATCCCAAGACTTCAGGGAATCGATGTAACCTTCTGGCCACCATTCCTTATCCATTTGTCTCTTGGTCAAGTCTTCCCATTCCGCAACAAACTCTCGTATGATAGGTACACTCATATCATATAGACATATACCACCACACAAAGTAAACTTTGCCTTACCTTCAGGTGTGTCGAAGTCTCGTTCAGCATAGACATATGATCTATCATCGGTCAACGCAGAGAACAACATATCGTGTTCGCTATCTCTCAAGATTTGGAAACAAGTACTAATGTCTTCGTGTTCTACTTCCATATCAACATCAAGGTACATGGTTAGGTCATAAGGAGATCTTGCCATACCTTCTAACTTGGCACGGTAGTGTCCAGTACACCATTCAACATTATCAAAGAGATCACGATGAAGTTCTTCGAACATCCACTCTTCGCAGAACAAAGTAATCTTGGCATCAGGATAGAAGTCTAAGATGGACTCTGCTAGATTGATTGCATACCTATAGAAGTTAATCTTATTGGATGCGACCAGTACATACCCTTCAGTCTTATCACTCATTATCAGCAACCACTTCCGTTGGTTCTAGGACTTCTTGTAACAACATCATCGCATATAAGTTTACTTCGATCTTAGACTTGGCGCGTCTCAACTTACCTTTGAGTTTACGATTCTTAGAGTTCTTAATCTCTTCGGTCTCAAAGATCTCCAACTTGTAGTTAAACAGTTCTTCCAACTTCCGCGCACGAGCAAACTCAACATCTCTTTGTTGACCTTCTTCCTTCTCTGCCGCTTTGCGTACCTTACGGTCTTCGGTGTTTCGATCAACTGACTCTACACCTAGATCATCAATAACTTCATTGAACAGTTCGTTGGGTGTTCCATCCTTGTTAGTGCGTTGCAACAACATTACTTGTCGTGTCTCGCGTTCCACGTCATCCATTATCTCTAGGATACAATTCAACTTCTCTTTAGTATCATCTTCCCAGAATGCATTATCCATCCATCTTTTATAACTCATCTTACTTCATCTCCGATTAAAATTCAATTATCATTATACTATATATCATCATCTTATGTCAAGTCTTTTATGCGACCCTTACATACAATGTATACGTCTCTATTACTTCTGTTCCTGAACCAATTGTAGTACCAACATAGTTACCTGCGAAGTTTCTGCTATAGTTACCTGCGAAGTTTCTTGAGAAGTTACCTGCGAAGTCGCGAGTAAAGTTTCCTGTGAAATCTCCTACATAATCATCAGTACTAACTCTTGTGGATGTTCTTGCATACGCAGAGATACGACTACGAATGAAAGTAGATGCACGAGTTCTTGTTGATGTTCTTACTGAGTTTCTGCTATATTCTCCAAGGAAGTTTCTAGTGAAGTTACCAATGAAGTCTCCAGTGTAGTTACTTACACGAGTCCTTGCGTACTCTCCTGCGAAGTCACGAGCATAGTTACCAACAAAGTTACCTGCAAAGGTTGCGGTACTATCACGAGTATATTCTCCGACAAACCCACGACTGTAGTTTCCTATAAAGTTACCTGCGAAGTCACGAGCATAGTTACCAGTGAAGTCGCGAGTAAAGTTTCCTGTGTATTCGCCAACAGAATCAGTAACACGAGTTCTTGTGTATTCTCCTGCGAAGTCCCTACTGTATGTTCCTGTGTAGTTACCTTCGAATGAACGAGAATAGTTACCCACAAAGTCTCTTGAATAGTTACCTGCGAAGTTTCCTGCAAACACCTGAATACTGTTACGCGTATACTCTCCCACAAACGTTCTACTGTAGTTACCTGTATAGTTTCCTGCGAAGTTCCTGCTATAGTTACCTGCAAATGCTCTATTGTAGTTGCCTATGAAGTTTCCTACAGAATCAGTAACACGAGTACGAGAATAGTCTCCTGCGAAGTTTCTGCTATAGTTACCTACGAAGTTACTTACACGAGTTCGCGTAGAGATCCTTGTGTATTCTCCTGCAAATGCGCGAGAGTAGTTACCAACAAAGTTACCTGCGAATACCTGTATACTGTTACGCGTATACTCTCCCACAAAGTTACGAGCATAATTACCAATATAGTTCGCAACATAATCTGTGATACGAGTACGAGCATACGCAGACACACGGTTTCTAGTGTAGGTTGATACGCGGTTACGGATATAAGAACTGTTACGAGTACGAGTCGAGGTTCTTAAATATTCGCCAGTATAGTTACCTGCAAACCCACGAGAGTAGTTACCAACAAAGTTACCTGCGAATGTACGCGTGTATGAACCTGACTGTGCAATCATATTAGCAACAGTTGGAACAAGTGAATGAGTCATATCATCTACACGAGGTTCCCAGAACTGTTGGTTTGTGGCGGTATCAGTTGAATAGTACAAGTATGAACGATGGTAAGTTGTTGTGTTATTATTCCATATCGCATCACGAATAATGTTTGCGACCTTCTCACCTGCAACGTTATATATACCAGAAGCAGAATCTATCGCACCTGCACCAGAACCAGTTGGCCAGACGTGACCTACAATCAAGAACCATTCGTTTGCATTTTGAGAATTAAAGAATGAGTTTGAATACCAGAAGTAATGGTTACTATTGGCGGCACCATTGTCTCTGTTAAGAACTGCTCCACCAATACCTAAGTATCCATATCCATTACCAATTACTGGTCTTCTCATCCAAACGGAGAAGCGATATTTCTTAGTATGGTCAACTGCAAATGAAGACGTATTCCAACCACCATCTGCGTTAGATGCTGTATCGTTGTTTAGTGTCTGCCAAACGATATCACTTCCTTTTGGGGAATCTGATACTACAAGACGAGAGTTACCGTCACCATTCTGTCCGTAGTTAGTTGCGGATCCAGTACCAACTGTCCACTCAGGGAAGTTTTGCCACAACAAGTTAGATTGATCTGAGTATCTTGCACCCCCACCCGAAGTAGAAACTACAGTACTATCTCGTGTGGATGTTCTTGTGTATGCACTTACTCTACCTCTAGTGTAGGTAGATGCTCGTGCGCGAGTACTAGTCCTAGCGTATGCTGAGATACGACTACGCGTACTAGTTCTAGCATATGCGGAGATACGGTTACGAGTAAAGTTAGTAGCACGAGTTCTAATATAAGTCGAGATACGATTCCGTGTGGATGTTCTATTATATGTAGATATACGAGTTCGTGAATAGTTACCAATAAAAGCACGAGCATAGTTGCCAGTGAAGTCACCAGTATAGTATCCTACTCTCGTGTAGTCACCAGTATAGTTACCAGTATAGAAACCAATACGAGTATAGTTACCTACAAAGTCTCCTGCGTATGAACCGATTCTAGTGTACCCAAGTATACGAGTAGAGGTACGAGTAGAGGTACGAGTGTAATCACCAGTATAATATAAGGTACGCTGATAGTTACCAGTATAGTATAGAGTACGCGTATAGTTACCAAGGTATGCTAAGATTCTCGTGTAGTTACCAAGATAGTTACCAGTATAATACAGAGTACGTTGATAGTTACCAATGTATGAGGGCGCACTAGTACGCGTATAGTTACCAAGATAGTTACCAGTATAATACAGAGTACGTTGATAGTTACCTGTGTACGAACCAATACGGTTTCTAGTATAAGTTCCTATAGGAGTACTGGTTCTTGTAGAGGTACGAATGTATGTGCCAGTCGCAGTACGAATTCTAATGTAAGTACCAGTAGCAATACGGTTGGTTAGTCGTATACGAATGTATGTGCCAGTAGCAATACGGTTTCGTGTGTATGTGCCAGTAGCAATACGGTTGGTTAGTCGTATACGAATGTATGTGCCAGTCGCAGTACGAATTCTAATGTAAGTACCAGTCGCGGCACGGGCCCGCGTACTAGTCCGCGTACTAGTACGAGTGTAGTTACCTGCGAAGTTACCTGCGTAATAACCACTACCAATGTAATATAGAGTCACGTTACCGCCCTTTCCACCCTGTCGGGTATAGGCAACATTGCGAGTAGAAGTACGAGTCGATGTTCTAGTATACTGCCCTGAGAAGTTACCAACAAAGTTACCTGCGTAATACAGAGTACGAGTATAGTTACCAGTATAATACAGAGTACGAGTATAGTTACCAGTATAGTTACCAATGTAAGAAAGATTACGAGTATAGTTACCAAGGTATGCTAAGTTTCTCGTGTAGTTACCAGTATAGTTACCAATGTAAGAAAGATTACGAGTATAGTTACCAGTATAATACAGAGTACGAGTGTAGTTACCTGCGAAGTTACCTGCGTAGTATAATATACGAGTATAGTTACCAAGATACGCGGCAGTACGGATACGGATGTAAGTACCAGTGTTTGTACTGATGGCAATTCGAAGTCTAGTATAGTTACCAAGGAACGATCCAATACGGTTTCGTGTGTACGTTCCAGTGTTTGTGCTAATGGCAATTCGAAGTCTTGTGTATGTTCCTATCGCAGTTCTATTTCTTGTGTACGTTCCTGTCGCAGTTCTGATACGAATATAGGTACCAGTGTTTATACTGATACGCGTATAGTTACCTACAAAGTTACCTGCATAGAAACCAATTCGTGTGTACGTTTCGGTAGGTGTGCTAGTTCTTGTGGATGTACGCTGATAGTCTAGGATGCGAGTACTGATAGCAATTCGAAGTCTGGTATAGTTAAGAATACGCGTAGAGATTCTAGTACTATTTCGATTGTATGTAGAGTTTCTGGTACGAGCATATTCGCCCACGAATCCACGAGCATAGTTACCAACATATTCACCTGCGAATCCACGAGCATAGTTTCCTATGAAGTTACCAATGTAGTCTCCTACGAAAGTTCGTGAATAGTTACCTATGTACTCTCCTGCGAACGCACGAGCATAGTTACCAACATATTCACCTGCGAATGTTCTGGAATAGTTACCAATAAAGTTTCTGGAATAGTTACCACCGAAATTACCTGTATAACCAACAACATTATCGCGAGTATATGTTACTAAAGAATCTCTTGTTGATGTTCTATTGTAAGTAGATGTACGAGTTCTTGTTGAGATCCTCGCATAATTACCAACGTAATTCCCTGCGAATGCCCTAGCATAGTTACCAACAAATGTTCTGGAATAGTTACCAACAAATGTTCTGCTATAGTTACCAACATAGTCACCAGTAAAGGTTACTAGTCTATCACGGATATATGCTGAACTACGAGTTCGTGAGTAATTACCAATGAAATCACCAGTAAAGTTAGTAACACGGTCACGCGTGTAAGCAGAGATACGAGTACGAGTATAGTTCCCAGTATAGTTTCCTGCATAGTTAGATGCACGAGTTCTGATATAAGCAGAGGTGCGAGTACGTCCATAGTTACCTACGAAATCCCCAGTAAATGTTTGTAATCTATCACGAGTATATGTTGAGATTCTAGAGCGAGTATATGCGGATACTCTAGTTCGTGTTGAGATTCTAGTATATGCCGACACACGGTTACGAGAATAGTTACCAGTGAAATCACCAGTAAAGTTAGTAACACGGTCACGCGTATATGTTGAAGTACGAGTTCTGTTATAGGCAGAGTTTCTTATTCTAGTGTAAGCACCAGAGTAACCAGACACACGAGTTCGTGAGTAGTTTCCTACGAAGTCTCCAATATAGTTACCTGCGAAGACAGTCGTGTATGCAGAGGTTCGAGTTCTAATGTAGGTGCTGTTTCTAGTTCGAGTACTTGTTCTAGCATAGGCAGAGATACGAGTACGAACATAGTTTCCTATGAAGTTACCAGTAAATACAGTAATACGGTCACGAGTATAGTTTGATACTCGAATACGTTGATAGTTGCCTACAAAGTTTCTAGTAAATACGTCTGTGAAATTAGTTGTGTATTGCGACACACGAGTACGTTGATAGTTACCAATGAAGTCTCCAACGTAGTTTCCTGCAAAGTCTCTTGAATAGTTACCGGCAAAGGCGCGAGTGTAGTTACCTACAAAGTTACCTGCGTAAGTACCAGTAAAGGTCTGAAGGGAATTTCTTGTGTATGCCGAAGTACGAGTTCTTGCATAAACAGAACCACGACTACGAGTATATGCGGATGCGCGAGTTCTTGTGTACGCAACTTCCGAAGTTGTTCTCTTTGTATTAGTAGCAGTACCCTTTGCCGCCCATGTACCAGAAGCAGAAGGAACACCTTGGGTAGCAGATCTCAACTGATAAGAACCAATGTTACCTACTACTGCACGTTCTGTCTTGGCGTGTTGACCGAACGTATGCTTGATCTCGTTATCATTCAGTTCACGAATACCACTAAACGACCCTGCCGAATCTGAACCAACCAAACCCATAGGTCTGATAGTTGAGGGGGCAGTCATTGTATTTCGTTTGTAGATGTTGTATACTGTGCTTGTTCCGTTACCCAATGTATCGGTGTATACGTTTGACAGTAAGGCACTATAGTCACTTGACGGAGCAGAGGTTCCTAGTTTATATGTTCCGGGATAATCTGATAGAGCAATACGAGCATTAAGTCTAGTCGTAAGAGTAGACATATCAGAGTCAGGAAATTCATATAGACCTTCGGCACCACTGTTCAGATACCCTACTGGTCTGCGATAGTTCGCACCAGTGTAGTTAGCAGTACCTTGTATTTGCTTTAGGGGAGTAGATGTACTACCAGAAGTTATGGCAGAGGCAGGGTGTGTGCCGTCTGCCTCATTGAAGTAAGTATCAACGAACGTACCGATAGTGGTACCCGAAGTCTTATGTAGAGTACCTGCGCTTGTGGTACCTGCCGCTAATTGTAGTCCTGCTTGATAGGCGAGGTAATGCTCTTCCGTAGGAGTTAACTCCTTCAGATCAGCGTTTGTTCCTTCTGCCTTTAGCGGTATGTTCGACTTTGCCACAGATTAATTCTCTATCAATTTAACTTATCTCTATTTATAAGAATTATACTATGCAGTTCTTACATATAAAGTATAAGTCTCCACGTTGAATATACTATTACCGATAGTCTGCCCAACATAGTTACCAACATAATTACCTGCAAAGTTCCGTGAGTAGTTACCCTCGAAGTTTCTTGTGTAATCTCCAGTGAAGTCACCAGTATACGCACTTGTTCTTGACCTAGTAAAAGTAGAACCACGAGTTCTTGCATATGCCGAATCACGGTTTCTGGTCGAATCTCTAGTAGAGTTTCTAGTGTAGTTACTTGTTCGGGTACGACTATATGCTCTACTATATATGCCTACATAAACAGCAGAGTATACACCTGTATATGTTGAACCACGATTTCTAGTAAAGTTAGAAGTTCTAGTCCTAGCAAAAGATGATGCTCTTATTCTAGTATAATCAGCAGTAAAGTTTCTTGCGTAGTTACCACCGAAGTTTCTTGTGTAGTCTCCTACAAAGGTACGAGCATAGTTTGATACACGAGTTCTATTATATGCAGAGGTTCTGTTAACGATACTTGTTCGCGTAGAAGTTCTGTTATAATCTCTTGTGTAGTTACCAATAAACGTTCTCTGATAGTTACCAGTGTAATTTCCTACGAATGTTCTCGCATAGTTTCTACTATAGTCACCCACAAAGATTCTAGAATAGTTACCAATGAAATTACCTATGTAAGAACTAACGCGTATTCTACTGAAGTTTCTTGAGAAGTTACCTGCGAAGTCGCGAGTATAGTTTGATACACGAGTACGTTCAAAGTTTCTTGTGTAACTTGAGGTTCGAGTTCTAATGTAAGTGCTGTCTCTATTTCGTGTAGAAGTTCTAGTAAAGGCACGAGCATAGTTACCAACATAGTTGCCAGTAAAGGTTGAGTACCTTGACCCCAATATTAGACGACTGAACTGACGACTAGAAGATCTATTGAAGGTACGGACGTAGTTGCCCACAAACAATCTAAGGAAGTTGCCAGTAAAGTTTTGGAGGCCTGTGTAGTTACCTGTATAGAAACCTGCACCAATATAGTATAGCGGACTGCCGCCTTTCGCGGGGCCAAGTCTGGCATAACCAATATTCGTACTTGCTCTTTCCCTTACTGAGATTATAGTAGATGTTCTGGTTCTAGTGTATCCAACGCCACTATTTCTAAGATAATTTCCATCACCGACATTAGATACTCTAGTAAACGCTCCTAGTGCTACCCTAGTTCTCGTAAAGTCACCGGTGAATGTTACGGTACTTTCTACACCAGTGTAGAAACCACCATACCTATAATCAGTAAAGTCACCTGAGAACCCACCATAAAAGATTTGCGCACCTGTGTAGTTACCTTGGAAGTTTTGTGCATTCGCAACATATATGCGAGTAAATCCCTGAGTGTAGTTACCGACATATCGATTTACTTCACTTGTTGGCCAATTAGTTCCAATATAGTTTCCTGTAAAATAAGTGCCTCTCGTAAAGTTACCTGTATAGAGAGATGTACGAATCTGTGTATAGTTACCTATGTAAGTTACTATCCTGTTCTGTATACGAGTTTTCCCATAGGCAGTTTGAGTACCATAAGTAGTGGCACCTCCCACATAGTTACCAACAAAGTTACCTGCAAATGTTCTGGCATAGTTACCAATGAATGCGCGAGTATATGCTCTTGAATAGTTACCACCAAAGTTACGAGAATAGTTAGACACACGAGTTCGGAGGTACTGTCTAGAATATTCACCAGTAAAGTCAGTAGTACTTGTTGCTGTTGATGTGCGCAGATATTCTCTTGAGTAGTTACCTAAGAAAGCACGAGAGTAGTTTGATACTCTATTCTGAATTCTTGTTCGTGAGTAAGCACTTGTTCTAGAAACAATACCAGTACGAGCATAGTTACCTACGAAGTTACCTGCGTATTGGTCTGCTATTATACGAGTATAGTTACCTGCGAACCCACGTTGATAGGTTGACACACGACTAAGAATATAGTTTGAGTTGCGAGTACGTTCAAAGTTTCTGGCATAGTTGCCTGTATAATTACCTGCGTAATTACTCGCCCTAGTGCGGTTAAATGTAGATGCGCGGTTTCGTGTAAAGTTACGAGTATAGTCACCAGTGTAATTACCAGTATAGTCACCAGTAAATCCACGCTGATAGTTACCAACGAAGTCACGAGCATAATTACCAGTGAAGTCACCTGCATAATTACCTGCAAATGTTCTTGTATAGTTACCTACATAGGTAGTTCCATAATTACCTGCAAAGTTCTGTGGGTCATTACGAGTAGAATTTCTTGTATAGTTACCTACACGAGTTCTTGCATATGCTGAACCTCGTGATCGAGTACTGGTTCTTGTGTACGCAATTTCATTGACCAGTCGAATAGTGTTTGTAGCGGTACCCTTAGATGCCCAAGTTCCAGAGGCAGGGGCACCTTGCGAAGCAGTACGAAGTTCGTATGAACCAACGTTGCCACTGATAGCACGTCTAGTCTTTGCGCGTTGACCAACAGATACTTGGATCTGCCTGTCAGTTAATTTCTGTATACCTTGGAATGTACCAGAGTCTCCATTGGATCTCTTAATACCTGCAAGACTTGATATGCCGCCTTTACTATCAAGGATAGCACTAGGAGCAGTCATTGTATCTCTACGCCAGATAGAGTAATCGTTAATGACAATCGCATTACCTGCGGAATCAGCACGTTTGTCTAACAGAACAGAAGGTACTAGTATGCTATAGTCAGAACTAGGAGCAGTTGGAGATAACTTTAAAGATCCCGGATAGTCCGATAGAACAATACGAGCATTGATCTCATCACTAAAGGCATTGAAGTTCGAAGCAGGTTGTTCGTAAACGTGCGCCCCGAAATGAGCAATGGGTAGACGGAAGTCACTATCTGCTTCGCTTGCCGTACCATTAATCTGGAACAGGTTCTTTGTGCTACTGATTACCGAAACTTGGTCGTAAGGATGCGTACCTACTGGTTCTGGGTAGTAGGTGTCTAGGGTGGAACCGATTCCTCGGTTTCCACTAGAGGCAAGCGTGAGAAGACCTACATCACTACTATCCGCTTGCGCGTTCTGTAGTCCTGCAAGGTAGGCAACATAGTTCTTCTCCGTTGCACTGATCTGTTGGAGATTACCATCACTGTCTTTTAACTTTAACGGTAATGTCTTATTATTCGACATTCTCTTTCCTACTTAGTTTAGAAGAGTACCGCTTTCGTCATAGATAAGGACAGTTCTAGTTGCCAGTTCATTTAACGCTTTAACGATACTATCATTATTTATACCTTTGAAGAAACCGCCCGGAGCAGAAGAATCTAATGTATTCAGAGTTCCTACCAAAGTATTGACAGCAGTAATGTTACTTACGTTAGTCGCTATGTTTGCTGAGTTGGTATCAATCCTACCAAGGTTAGATTGCAAGAAAGTAGCATCAGAATCAAGTCTTCCAATGTTAACTGCCAACTGAGTACTATCAGAATCCAGTCTTCCAATGTTAAATGCCAACTGAGTACTATCAGAATCGAGTCTTGAAAGATGAACTGCAAGTTCTGCATCATTAGTAGCAATGTTTCCCTTGTTAACAAGGATCTCTGATACTGCCGAATCTAACTGAGTATGTATCTCATTGATAGAACCTGCTATGTTCTGTGCCACAGTATTCACGCCACTGTCTACGAAGAATGCGCGACCATGAATCTCTACTTTGCTTGCGTCCATTGCCACAGCAAGTGTAGCACCAGAGTATATATCTAATTGATTGCTACTGTTTTGGAATCGACCAAACTGAGTACCGTTGTCTTTGAGATATACGTTACCACTATTTGCATCAAGAACAATGTCTGTATTCGCATCTAATGTGATGGTAGTTGACGCGTCTATCTTGGCGGCACCTGTTACAGTCGCAGTCCAGTTTCCACCAGACGTTTGTGTCATTGCGCCACCAGACGTATTAGTCAGTGTGGTACCTGCGGTATGTACTATCGAAGTACCTGCTACAGTTGTGTGACTAGTAGTGGCAGAGTCCTTTATCAGGGTAGTAGCATTAGTAGTCAAACTACCAGTCGCATTTAATACGTTGTTCGCGGCAAGAGTATATGCAAGACGAGTAGTCCCTGCTTTCTTCATTGTCAAAGAACCAGTATGAGTGTCTAGGTTAATGGCATTACCACCATCTAGGGTCACTGCATTAGGATTACTTATTGTATTGGAAACAACATTAAAGTTAGCAATGTCTGCACTGTCTGTGACAAGACTATCAGTAGTTACTGTTCCATCGAAGAAACCATGTCGCATCTCTAGTGAGGCAGAACCAAGGTCACGAGTACCGTCTGTGCTTGGTACGATGTTTGTATCAACACGACCAAGGAAAGAGATAGTATCTCCAGTAGCATTACCCAGATCAACATTACCATTTAAGGTAGTGTTACGATCAACATTCAAGTCACGGTCTACATCAAGATCATTCTCAATGTTAACATCGTTGTTGAATACAATGTCTGAGTCATTCAGTGTTGCAGTCAGGATACCATTAGAGTAGATACCTAATTGATTGGCACCTGCGTGTTTGAATCTTCCGTACTCTGTCCCTGCATCTTTAAGGATTACGTCATCACCTGCCGCGTCAAGGATAATATCCCCTGCCGCGTCTAATGTGATAGTAGTTGATGCGGCAATCTTAGCGGCACCTGTTACATTGACGTTATATGCACCGTTAGATGTGTGGGTCTGTGCCTTAGAACTAGTTACTAAAGTTGACGCGCTAACAATGTCAAGTGCGCCAGTAGCACCAATATGATAAGCACCAGTAGCACTATCTGAATAAGCACCTGCAATAGTCTGTGTTAAGTTTCCTGTAACATCTATTGTGTTACTAGTACCAAGACCATATGCGAAACGAGTAGTACCTGCACCTTTAATGTCTAAGTCATTACCACCTGCATCGAGAACAATGTCTCCAGACGCATCGACAGTATAGTTACCTGTCACGGCAGTAGTGTTAGTAGCACCAAGTGTGTGTTTGATTCGATCATCTGCACCATCACGAAGGATAATATCATTACCGTTCGCGTCTAGGGTTATGTCACCGTTTGCATCTAGGACATAGTTACCACCCACTGTGGCAGTTTGATTACCACCTGCGGTAGTAGCATATGCACCAGTGAATGTACCTGTGTATGATGCGGCAGAATCAACTACTGCACCAGACGTATTGTTTGTTAAGTTGCCAGTAGTCGCAATAGTGTTTGTAGCACCAAGGGTATAACCGATACGAGTAGTACCTGCATCCTTCAGTGTTATATTGTCTCCACCTGCATCAAGTACTATATCCCCTACAGCATCAATAGTGTAGTCATCAGGTGCGGCAATAGTGTACTTTGCATTGTCGAGAAGAGTATGCGTTACTTGATCACCACCTGCACCATTCTTAAATATGATGTCGTTACCATCAGCGTCTAAGGTGATATCACCAGAGAAGTCTAGGTTAAGGGTTGTGCCCTCTTGGGTTTGGGATCCAGTGGTCGTAAGTACTGAGTTACCTGCAATATCTGCATCTAGGTTACTCGAAATATTAAGGTCAAGGATACCAGTAACGTCTACTACGTTAGTTGCACCTAATGTAAAGTTGAAACGCGCAACCGAATCATCAAGGAAGTTGATGTTCGCTCCACCTGCATCTAGGTTAATATCACCCACTGCATTGACGTTGAAGTTTGCTCCGACATTAAATTGGATATCAGTACCACTTGCTTGTGCAGTACTAATCAATAGTCGTGTTTGGGTTTCGCCCTGTAGTGCATTACCAGTAGGATATAATATTTCACCTGCCGAAGCATCAAAGACTCTTTCGATCTCATTGATTGCCATGACAACATCACTGTCACCATAAGTAAGTAAGTTATCTGGATCGCCAACGTTATACGATGTCGTATTCAGGTTGTCTCGTAATATCTTAAACGAGTCTGATAATTTAGTAAATGGTCTTGACATCTATAGTTTCTCTACTAGTTGTGAAAGTAAGGATTTGATATCTCGCATATCATTTTCGAGATTACTTACCTTATCCTTCAGATTCTTTTCATCCGCAAGTTTTGCTTGGCGGTTCTTCTTCCGTTCTTTAGCATTCTGTATCTCAGTTCTATTTATATTAATAATGCCACCCGACTCACCATCTCTGGCAAAATCGGGTTCATCTTTTACAGCAGTCAATGTGCGTTTCATTATACTGCCAATGCCATTATGCGTAAGTCACGGAAGGTAGGACATTTCGCACTGTTAGTAGATCGCATAACAATCTTGACTTGGAACTGAGTAAATGGATTCATAGTACCACCTTCACCACCTACTAGGTAACGATACTCACGGAACACGTTCTTGTTCGTATCTGGTTGTGGAGATACTTCGGCAGGTGCAATAGTCCATGCCATCTTCTGGATAGGATCTGAACCACTCGCCACTCTCCAGTAAATCTGGAAGTCAGACTCAGGAGGACGGTTAGCGGCAAGTAATATCTTGAGACCAACTGCGGCATCTGTTAGAGTAGTAACCTTAGTTATATGCTTCGCAGATTCGGTACCGTTGAGAGGTGATCTCTCTGATACATAAGTTAACGGAACATTGTAACCGACAGTTGCGGCAGAGTCTTGTTTAGATATCAAGTTAGCACAAGCATTCAGACTCATTCCTTCCAGATCAAGTACTGGAGATAGGAATGGGTTAGTCGTTGCCATAGTAACCTGTAGAGTAGAAGATCTCTCACCTGCTAACTTACCTGCACCAGTCAAGTTCTCGGTACGTCTATTGTAGATTGCTTTTGGTTGAGCAAACTCAATCCACTTGTTATTCTCAACAATACTAAACTTACTATCTTTTACGAACCTAGTCTGATCACCTGCCAGAGCAGATTGACTAGTAGTCTTCATAGACAACGTAATGTTAGTCGAAGAAGGTTGAGTTAAGTTCATTATTGGTTTGAGTCTATCAAAGTTAATGTTACGTTGTGAAGTCACAGAAGAACCACCGAACCACTTACGAGAAGTTACGTTAGCATCTGCGGCATATGTGTAACCAGAGTTATCTGCTTGGATGACTGTTCTAGGGCCAATTACATCAGCACCAGTAAGACCATTACCAAAGTTAGTTGCGGAGTCAATACCACGAATCCAAGTCATATCACCTGCGCGTAAACCATGACCCTGTAACATTACTCGAACGTTACTACCTGAGTCAACAAGTAATGGGTCTTTGCCTAGTGCTTGTGGTGATACATTACTGTTCTCAAATATCGCATTACCGCTACTAACAAACTGACAACAGTTAAGTCTGTAACATAAGTCAATGTCACTAGATGGTTCCCATAACTTACCGTTCTGAGATTTAAAGAATCCACCCAGAGTCGGTTGTTGTGATATAAACGAAGTACTTGATCCCAACTGGAACTCACCAACAGTACCAACATAGACATTATAGTCTGGGTTGTTGTCTGTAGGAATTAATACAATTGAGTATTCTCCCGGAGCAAGGAACAGAGGGTTGTCAAATATAAACTTAGTAGAGTTTTGTAGCATCTCTTTGTTTGTAGAACCTGCCGATACCAAGTTAACTTGACTTGCTTTAAGAACCTTGAATGCCAAGATAGAAGTAGAAGAAGGTTTTCCTTGAACAGCAGGACGAATCTCACATCTTACCGAAGTGCTACCCTTAGTCGCAAAGTATACTTCGACGCTAGGCATGAAGATACCACCTGCTTCTAGTACTTGGAAAGTCTGTGCAATAGGATCGACATATCTTGCGCCACCATCTTGCATTCCTCGATTGCCCTTACCTCTATTTCTGGCAGGAACCTCGTCGGCAGGTTGAGTTTCTGGCGTACCAGAACCACCGGGAGGAGTTACTGTGTCAGTAGTATGATCTACTGGATAAGTTCCCCAACCATGATCTATTACGACAGTCTGACCGACGTGTTCGCGAGTAGTTGACTGATCCCCTGCGATTACAGTAGTAGTAGATGTTGATCTAACATCGGTGGCAACTTCGGTAGTTACAACACTTTCTGTCCATACTGTATTCTCAACTGCCGTAGTGGATTCAACTGCAACAGTCGATCCACCAACAATCTTGAGTATGCGAGTTACTTGTACGTTATCTTCGGTCTTGTTCAAAACACCTGCCGAAGTAAATACTGTCTCACAAAAAGACATTGCCGATTGCCGATCCGAAGCATTAACATCATACATCGCAAATGTTCGACTACCAGTCTTGAATCTCATGTGAGTACCATTAGGAACTTCGAAAGAACCTATGATCTCACCGTCTGCATTGGCGACTAAGTTAGTCTTTCCTTGTGAGTGATCCTGAGTAGGACGTTGAGTCCCCTCATCATCCTCAACACCTTGTGCAAGAGTATAAGACTTGTCACCATAAGTTTGGTATACAGTCTCTTCTCTACAGAAAGTAGATACGTTCTCACCGTCAAAGAATGGGAAGTACTGTGTGTTAGCACGAAGTCCTTCTGCTTTGAAGTTGATTCTAATAGGACGCATGAATGGTATAACTGCAACATCTACGATTCGACTACCAATAATGTCTCGAATAGTTGACTCACTTGCAACACGGTTTACTGTGCTTGAAGTGCTTGTGGCAGTAGTTGTCTCTACAGTACCTTCGTAGGTATTCTCTGTATTGATTGTTCGAGTAGTCTCGTATGTAGAAGTATTAGCAGTCCGTACAGTATCTCTTGTTTCAGAAGTAATAACATCCCACATATCTGTAGTGATTTCTTCGAATGACCAATCGAATGATCCCCATCCATAAAGACCACCGCCCTCGTAACTGTTTCCACCTAGACCAAAGTCACCAGTGAAGAAGTTAGTGCCTACGCCATAGAGACTATCCCAGTTCACGCCATCCCAGTGACCGTCCCAGTTGCCCCAGTAATCTTCATAAGTGCCATCTTGTATTGCTTGCCAATAAGAATCGATGGTAGTTCGTGAGATCTCTTCTTCACGTTCCCTAGAGATTTCTACTACTTCGGTGAATAGTGTTTCAACATCAGTTACGTTACCAACTTTAACCCACTCTCCAAGATGCTCGGTTTGTTGAGTACCAATGAGGATTGGGTCTAATGAATCGTGAGTAACCTGAGTAGAAGTACCAGAGATGAATGAGTTAGAAGCATCACCAACATCTAGTTCACTAGGATCAACACCATACCAAGAGTTCTCAGAGTTGTTCCAAGATAAAGCATGGGTTAAGTCTAGTTCGGTTGCTGTACCTACAACAGTCTCACCGACTTTCTGTGTATCAAACCAGTTATCGGTTTCAGGAGATATTGACAATGCGCCAATAGAAGTCTGTACATAGAATGGCGCAAGGTTCTCTGTATTAGATGCAAGTTCTTGTGACTGGTATCCAACCGTAGAGTAGTTTAGTGTAACGAAATCGCCTTGCTTAACAGTGTTTAACTGTAGAGAGTGATTACTATCATAGTACATATCGATAGCATCTTCTGAGTAAGTAGGACGCATCAATTTAGCATGGGGATCAATCGAAGACTTACCACCGCCACCGACATTAGTACCTATCGAAGTGTGGGAATGGTTAGAGAAGTTATCTACAAAGAAACCTGCCTTAGAACGATCATCACCAGCACTATCTAATACTTGTAAGAACTTAGTGTTCAACTCAAGTAATGAAAGTGTAGTCATCTCTTCTAGACGATCAACTTTCTGTTCCAACTTGTTGATGTCTTGCATCGTATATCCCTTACGAGGGATAATAGTTGTTTTGAGATCTTGGGTGTGTAGAGTGTTCGCCCCTAACTTAACCTTATAAAGATCAATACAATCCACTGGAATGTCAGGGAACTTAGGATTAAGAGAAGATGAACCAGTAATATAACGTAGTTCGCTCTTGTCTGAGATAACCAAACGGTCTGCACGAGGCAAGTAGTATTCGGCATCTGCGATAATTGTATCGGATGGTACTGGTAAAGGTGGCACATCAGTTGCACTAAACGCACCAGAACCGTTCATTGAAGGACGGAAGTCGATTGCGTCACGCAAAGATACCTTGCCGCCAGTAGGTAGTTTCTGAGCAGGAACATCAAGATAGTCTAACTGACCATCATAAGAGTTGACTGCAAAGAATGAACCTGCGGTAGAGTTTGCGAAGTACTTGTATCGAGCAAAGACTTGACCATCTGTAGAACTATCAAGACCACCACCAGACCAGATTAACTTACCATCTGCTTGGTGAGTAGTACGGTTACCTGCATCAAACAAGAAGTTAGTAAAGAGATCTGATCCATCGGAGTTAGTCTTACGAATACGTTCAACACTATAGACATCTGATTGACCAAGATCTAAGAAGTAACGACCTTGACCATCAGAATCCAATGCGGCAGTAACAGTCGCAGACGTTAGGGTCTTGGACTTAACAGTAGCATTAGTCTTCTTAATGAATACGATAACTTCGTATGCGACACTACCAGTAAGACCAGAGAAAGTTATTCTCTTATTACCTGCGGTAGAGATCGCGGCAGATACACCGTTCGGATTAAAATCTGTAGTAGATGCGACAATCACATCACTAGCACGAACGAATGATTCACCTGCATCAGTTAGATTAATCAAGTGAGTGGTACCACTAGAAGTGAAGTTATACTTCTTCATAAATGTCATAGTGACATCAGAGAAGTTCTTTGGTCTACGCAAAGGCGTATCAAAGATTAAAGCATTCTTCTTTGGTTCGTGAAGTAGTGCCGCACTGTTAATCGAATTGCCACTACTAGTTGTCTTAACAGTATTGACATAATGAGTGTTTGCAACAGACTTGATAGACGAAACGTCTGCAAGTGACCAGTTAAAGTTAGTACGATTGATATTGAATAAGTGTGCCTTAAATGCAGGTACGCTATCGTAAGAGTTTCCACCTACTCTTGTACCCGAAGCACCTTCGGTAATCGCACGAATGTTAGCAGTACCAATTACTGAGTCTTGCCCTGCCGTACCTTTATAAAGGTTAACTGATTCACAGACATCGATATCCAACATACCAACGCCATCGTTGAAGTAGAAGTAGTTGCCGTAGTCAACACCAACCTGATCTTCTTCACGAACAATAGTATCAGTAGCACGAGGAACAATAAGACTTTGAGTTTGCTTAGTAGCAATACGGTGACCGTCAATATATGCAGTTCCCGGATCTACTCGCATGATGAAGTTGGTTGTACTCTTTGCGTCTGGAGCAATACCAATCTTCCAATATTTTGTAATGAAGTCACCATGAATCTCACGGACGCGTGTAGCGACATGATCATGGAAACCATAGTTTTCTTTCTGAGTTACTTCGTTCTCCATAACACCACGGAACATAGTAGCATAGTATACGAAGGTCTCACCTGCGACCAATGATGATCGTTTTGCCAAAGTAAGTCTGATTCGTAGTCTATCAGCACCGGGACTTGAACGGTTAGGAGTTGCATTCTGGTTATCATATAAGTCATCTGTATCAGATACAGTAACAACATCTTGTACAATCTTATAACCAATGTCTGCCGTTGCATCTGCCGAATACTTAGATACGATCAACTCTTGCTTTGGTGTAAATACAAAGTGTCCTTTAACATAGAATTCAGAAGAACCGACTTCTACCGCACACGCAGTACCAATAGCAGGGTTTGCAGTTGTGTTAGTAGTCTGTACTGTCAGGTTGATGTTCGATCCATTAGAAAGAACTTCTCCCGGAGTTACACGAGCAGGTTCTAGGAAAGTAGTAGCAGGACTACGAGCAGTAGGATCTTCTAGATACTGAATGTAGATTGTATCTGGATCAGTACCAGTTGCCGCGACTGCACGGTAAACCTTTACCTTAATGCTAGACTGTGAACCAGTAAGGACAACACCGTTAAGGTTATCAGTAGTATCGAACGTGTTGTTCGCATCATTCGAGATCTTGGCAAACTGCCAGTTCTGAACAGTTATACCACCAGTCTGAGTTGCCACACCGTCTTTGGTGTATACATTATTAGCAAACCGTTGGATTTCTTTCTGGATGATAGTCTGCATCTGCGTAAGTTCACGCGCTTGAAGCGCACGACCTGCGTTGAATAAGATCTGTGAGTAATTATCACTATCTTTATAATCGTCCTTATAGGTCGATCTCATTGTCTGTTCTGTAAACGTATTTGGCATTTCTTAATCCTAGATAGTGATTACTATTTTCAAGTCTTCGGTTTGGTCGGTAGATCGTGTTACTGGTGATCGGTTATCTATATATAGGAGATCTCCAGAGTAAGGATCTGCTTCGCCCTGAGTCTTTGCGGCAATAACTCCAGTGATAGATGCATTACCAACTACCGACACAGTTTCTCCTACTGCGAAAGGTTTAAATCCTGTTGTTGTATTCTGGTGATACCATACAGTATCCGAATCATTTGTGTCATCAAGAATTGCTGTAGCACCAGAGGTCGCACCACTAATGGTAGACTTCTGTACAGTAGACTTCAAGAACGCACCAGAGTTGAATCGAATCTTGTCTAAGACCCTAGCGGTGGTAGAAGTGAGAAGAGTCCCATTTGCAGAGTCAACACGAGGATTACGAACGAGTGATACTTGACGGAAGATCTCATCACCTGTAACAAAGTCACCACCTTCTATTCCTTCTGGTTTTGTATTAAACATCATACCATTTGATTTAAGATCAATTACTGGGTTAGCACCGATACCATCACGTTGTCCTATAATAGGACGTGCAGTACACGAGTCACCGCCACCACCAGTAATAACTACGTTAGCATAGTCATAGTCTTTACCGAAGTAAGACGCACTAGAGTTGCCAGAACTATCTGCTACAACTTTAATGTCGATGATTACTTCACCAGACTTAACTGCATATGCTCTTGCGTTAGTACCGTTACCGATAATGCTTACTGTAGGAGTAGAAGTATAACCAGTACCACCGTTGGTGATTGCGTATCCTAAGATCTGTCCCGGAATTGCATTGTTCTGTACGATCTCTTGTTGAAGATCTTCGGCAGGACTGTCTGAGTCAGTTGAGGCAACATACCGTACTGGTTGATATGCAGAGGATAAGAACTTGTCTGCTCTCAATGCACCAATAGAGTATAGGAATTTCCAAGTGTATCCATCCGCAGTACGGAAAGGAGAACCAATAGTATTACCTGTAGGTTGAATAGTAGACAACTGAGAGGTACCATCCTGCTTCTTACCCTGCTCCAAACAAATGTAGATCTCGTTGTTAGAGTTGATGGCATAGAAAGGATTCACTGGGAACCCAACATCATTGTCATCAAAGGCAGAATAGATCAGGTTAGCAATCCAGATTCTACGAGGAGTGACATAAGAGGCATCCTCAATAAGTTTGAGTGATTGGAAACCACCACGAGCATCTCGCGCACTTGCGGCATCATTCGTAGGAACAGTTGCCACATCCGAATCGTTCCAGTCTTCTGATCTACCAATTGCGGCATAATATCTTATGGACGCACTGACTTGATCGGCAAGGAGATCATCCAAGACTTGTTTTTTAAATGTATCGGTTACTACTGGCATTTATCTATTCCTAATTTATGTTGTTACGCAACTGCCGGATCAGAGGATCCAGTAGACGCACCATATGTATTTATTATTGCCCATTGGTTGGTGAACCACATAAGCATTACTGAGTCATTTTGTGTCAATGTTATAGTAGAAACTGCACCAATGTTAGATGATGTTGGTTTGATAACGGCATTGACATTCTTTGTGTTGGTTATATACTTCACTTCACCAGTCTGAGTACCATTGGGTAGAGTATAATCTGCACCAGAATTATTCACGATAATTGATACTGGAACATTAACACTTAACGCACCTGCACCACCCACACTTTGTGTTTTAAGAACAAGTTTAGAGTCAATCTGTACAGCACCATTACCAGATCCTTGCAATGACAATGAAGTAGTAGATTCGCCTACTGCTTTAAGTATCGGTGCAACATTGGTACGTCCACTTGTAATGCGAAGATAGTTAACTGGAGAAGAGGAGTCTGCAACAAATAATAGTTGTTCGTTACCTGCACTATCAAGTATACCATCACCGTCACCCATACGAATATTATCTATTCGTGGAGCAGTAAGTGTCTTGTTAACAAGTGTCTGTGTATGACTATTGAATGTAAACTCATCTGCGGCACCCAACAATGGGAGTGTGACTGTCCTGTCTGCGGCAAGTTCACTTACTGCAACAACATACTGGTGATTAGCACTAGTGTCGTTGATCTGAGGAGTGGTAAGAACCGCACTAGTCAGAGTCTTATTGGTGAGTGTCTGAGTTGCGGCATCCATAACCAACTGACCCGAAGCATTCGGGACATAGATTAGGTTACTAGCAGTCGGAGCAACAACACCAATTCGAGACGAGAATGATCCACCTGCGGAATCTTTAAATATAATTCCACTGGAGTCAAAGTCAATAAGAGGAGTCAGTGCATCACCGTCACCTAACTTATTGTAGATCTCGATAATGTTCTGTTCGATCTTTAATGCGGCACCGCGAAGCGTATCGCCTGTGCCATCATTCGCAATCGTTCCTCTGTTTAATACTTGTCTAGTCATCTTACTTCCCGAATATTATTACTTCTATTTATACTATTATTTACATCCCTCTTCTGATTATCTCACGCAAAGATATCTCAGAATCGGAATCGCCTACGGAGCGTATTGCTCCTCTATTTATTGTATCTGTAACTAGCAATGATGAGTTATCAGAGTCGAACCTAGTCACAGCAGGGTTCCAAGTGAATGTCTCTTGGTCGATCAGTTCGCTAGAAGATAAGTCGAATCCACTGTACAATGTTGATCCATCACTATCATCATCCAACGTTGGACTATCTGGAGTGAGGTACTCACCAAGACTAGAATACATTCTGTCAAGGTTATCGACAGTAAGATTCTCAAGATCTGACCAATCATTACCGCGTGGAATACCTAGTGCGAGTTGATCACTATCCTTTGCCTTACCTGCGCTACTACCCAATCTAGTTCTAAACTTCAATACGTTACCTGCGTCACTTGTTATACCAAAGTCGAATAGTGCGGTGTTCTGCTCGAATCCTAATGTTGTAAATCCACCTTCACCTTCCAATACGATTGGTGGTTTAATTGCTTGACCCGGATCGTACTGAGCATTATCGAATCCTGCGGCACCTACGATCTGTGTAAGTCCACCAAGATACATTCCTGCGGGATGAACGATCAACTTATAGGCATCTCTCCACTGTGCGATAGATAATTCTGATCTAATCTGTACAGCAAAGGTTTGATATAATTTGTTGTCGGTGAGAAATCTAGATGATTCTGCACCTACCTTTGATTCATTTAATGTAAATATATATTGTTTAGTATACACCACATCTGGTTCAATGTCAAAGAATGTCTTGAAGAATTGTTGTATAGAGTATCTAGTACCCTTGGTTCTATAGAGATAACTAGAGTACTTAACAGCAGTCCTCTTATCTACGAAACCTTTGAAGTAGTTCTGACCTAATAGATACTCGTCTTCGAAATAACTTAGTAGATCTTTGTCAGTCTGTGTAACATCCCTCGTCTCGAACATATTGTTTAAGAAACGAGTTAAGGATGTATTCTGTGACTCAAAGTCATAGTAGTGTTTTAGAAACGAGACAAACTTCGGATACTCTGCTAGAATATGATCGGGTAAGACGGACTCAACTTGGGGTTCTCTAAGGTTGATGTCACGTCTATTCGTGTCTACTAGTGTTTTATCAAAGATAGTATGGTTTGGCATTAGTTACTCGCTGTAGTACGCAGACCTTTAGCACTTAGTCTAGTGTTATCGTATTCGAGAATGTATTCTCTATTTGGTACTATCGCACTCTGGTTGGCAGGTATTACGCTCATCTTGATCTCAGTAGATTCGTCTGCTTTGAATCCTACTAGATGCACTATACCTGCTCCGGGTATATAGTATCCTACATTATCTACAACAACATCACCTGTACCAGTATCAATGATCTGTAATACTAGACCTTGTTGAACTTCTTGGGTAGAAGAGGACGTGGTAGTTATATTGTTCTCGCCAATTGCGGCAGTATTAACTGTATTAACTTTACCAACAACAACTACGTTCGATGTTAGTGTATCAATCGTTACGATGTTCTTTGTCTCTTTGTTTACTATCTGACAGTTCAATAATCCTTTGGCAGTAGTCTTTTTGAATACCGAAGACGTAATAACCTTCTGATCAATCAGAGGATTAGATATTTGAGTCGGGAAGTCAAAACTGAAGTTACCTTCTACACCACCAGAGGGGGTGAAACGTTGTTGCATTTTAACATCTGCACGAGAAGATAGGATAGCAGGACTCACGTCATCAATCAATGCGAGTAGTTGCGAACGTCTGAATGCTTGTCCGAACTTACCAGTGTTAGTCGTATAGTAACTAGTCATCACGTTTCTTACAGATTCCTGTAAAGCATTGATTGACAAGTTAGTGTAATCTGGGTTATACTGAAAGAACACATTGTTTTCAATAAAAGTTAGTACTGGATCTGTGTACTTCAATCCAAAGGAGGCAATTGACAATTGATCCACCAACACACGGATGTTATCTTTAGTTGTTTCTTTGAGACTGTCAGTTACGTCTGACTTGAACTTGATAGAGAGGAATGCCATACCATACTCTGGTACTAGGTTATCTTCTCCACCCCAAGCAATTATGTCACTGATCAATGAACCATATGTACGAAGTACTAATGATGCATAGTCAGCATGGGTTACCATTCTGTTCTGTGTGGCATAGCGATAAGGAGAGTTCTTACGAATAGACGCAAGTGACTCTTTGGCAGAACCACCGACTGATCGGTTAGTAGTAGATACAATAGGTAATCGTTCTAGACCGATACCACTTGTGGGTTCGGTTACTTCGATAGTATTAACTGGTTCAAACAATCTTGCACCGTTGGCATTAGAACCATCTACGGATAAGTATTCTATTGTGACCTTAGAACCTGCGGTAGGTACTGCGCCTAAAGTAGAACCATTACCAAACGACAACTCATAGTATCCATTAGGTGCTTCCTTGAGTATGTAAGCAGGAGTTGTTACGTCAATGTTAGTTGCGACCTCTAGGTTAATGTATGAGGTAAAGTCACCAGAAGTTGCGCTCTCATATACCTTTACTACAGCAGTAGATCTATCCATGTTTATATCTGGGATTATATACAACGTACCTTCGGTATCTTCACCTGCGAAGAATGTCTTAGTCTTAGCAATACCTTCGAAGACAGGAATCTCTGTGGATCCCTCTAGTGTTTGGAATTGGAAGAAGTTATTACCATCGTTTGTTGCTTCGATTAACTCTTGAGTCTGGAATGTATATGACGCATCGTTAACAGAAGAGGTAAACTTATAACCAGAAGATACCTGTAATTTCTCAGGTACATCTTCTTGGTCGATACCAATGTTAAAGGATAGGTTGACTGTCGCTTGTGCGGCACTCTTAGACGCAGGAACATAACCCAAAGTCTCTGCGTGTGACACAACACTGGATCTCAACTGTGCAGTATTCAAGAACGATTCGTTCAAGGCAAAGTTGGCAGTCAGTCCATTCATGTGCGTGTTGTATGCCAACACATCAAGAATATTTGAAAGACCTGCCGCTTCAAAGTCGTAGTCTTTAAACTCAGACTGTTGCTGTAAATATGTCTTTAAATTATTCTTTATCGCTGTGAAGTCTAAAGAAGAACTGTGTATTGTTGTTGCCATTATCGTAACCTATTCAGTCGTGTTGTGAACTCTGCTTGTTCGCCAGAATTCAATACGTTAAAAACTAATGTTATTATAAGAGTGTTATCGTTCGGAGACAATACACATCGGATTACCAATTTCTTATGATCAACCCTTGGTTCATACACTCTTACATTCTCTCGGATAGCAATCTTGATCTCACCTACTGTTCCTGCGTCCGCAAGTTCAAACAAATACGAATTGAGATTACATCCAAAGTATGCTTGGAATGGTTTCTCGGTTCGTGCTGTCATTAATAGGTTCTTGAGTGACTGCTTAACTGCCGCCACAGCATTCTTTTTATAAACGTCACCAGTCGGTTTCGCAGAGAAAGACATATCAATGTCTATGTACTCGCGATTATTTGTAGCGTTTAACGTGACTTGGTTATCAAGTTTACCGTCTTCTACTGAGAATGCTCTTGCCATCTTACTATCCTAAAATTCTTATAGTTCTATTTATACATCTTCTAGAACTTCTGTGAGTTCATCTGCCGATAAAAGCGACCCATTAAAGTTAGTCTGTACTTTACCACCAAATGATATATCAAAAGACTCTGGTACCTTGGGTGTCTCGACTGCTATCTGGGCATTCAGTACACCATTAGGATTCCACATATCGTATTCTAATGAGAGTTTATCGTAGTTCATATAGTCTTTCCAATACACTGCTAGATCAAACGTTCTCTCATAATCGATCTTTCCGTCTTCGTCAATAACCTTATATACTACCAATCTACCTTCTTGCTTAGTGAGGTTATCACCTGCGACTGTTTCTATTGGGCCACCACGGTAGACACCTTCGGTCACAATCAAACGAACGTCCTTGAACATATCAGTATTGCCGTTAACACTACGGAACAGTTCTGCGTGGAGGTATAGGTTCCGTGCGAGTTGTTTCCGTTCTGTCTGGTTATTTTGATACTTTGATACTGTGGTCAAACTACAAGGGTTACCTTTCGTACCAAGGAACTTGGACAATGCCACTCCCGGTGCTAGTTTTGTACTAGACAATATTATGTCTTGGAAGTTAGGGTTGAACTTCTGGTCAGGTAAAACTATCATTTGAATATCTTTCCTCTATGGTCTATTGAGTTGCCTAATGGAGTGTATCCAAACTTAGGAGTTGTAGCAGTTCCTTTCGCAACACGACCTATCTTGAATGGTAGTGGTGCTTCCCATTGGGCACTTATCACTTCGTTCTGTATCATTATGTCAACAAACTTATTATCTTCGGCATTCGTAATTGTACGGTTGGCAACGTCTCTTAGCGTTGATCTAATCTCATCGATGGTTGGGTCTTTCTCGAACAACCCTGCGTAATCGTCTCGTAATAATAATGAGTTTCTTAATGCGTCCTTTGGATCTACTTTAACAGCACGGATAGAAAGATGACCATCAGAGAGTATGCCAGAGACAGCATCACAAATTGGTACTGGTTTAACAGGAACTTCACTCTCCATATTGGTAGGTACTTCTGGGGCACCACCGCTTGGTTGTCCCGGACTTTCCTTACTTGCTTTCTCGGAAGTCTTGGCATTCTCTGCTTTGTACGCATAGTTAGATTTGATTGCTTCTAGTGCCTGTCCGTGAAATGAACCATAGAAAGATGCGCCAGAAGTAAATGGTACAGCACCCTGTGGCCCCATATAGACAGGAGATGTAAACTCAACTGCCTCACCACCAATCACGCCCTTCATACCAATTACTGATATTTCGGTCGCAGAGATATTACCTTGGAGTGCGGTGATCGCAAACTCTTCTTCTGCCGACACTTGGAAACGGTTACCAGTGAACATCTCGATCTCTGCGCCAATCTGGTTTCTCCAGTATCCCTTAACGATATGATTCTCGTTACCCAATACTATACGCGACTCGTGTTCTACTGTCTTCTGGACGTGAGTTCCTTTGGTAAGATAGTTTGTGTTCAATCCTACTTCGGTTATGTTGTTCTTTCTTACCTTGGTGTTTTGATTGCCATTAGTGTTGACGTTGTAGTCACCCCCAACATTGACATTGTAATCTCCAGTAACTTCTAGGTTGAGGTTACCATTATACACCAACTTACCATTACCTTCAACAATAACAGTTTGGTCACCCCCAGTTACTTCAACCTTGTTATTCAAAGAAGAGATAATAACAGATCCATCTGCCCGAACTTCTACACCTGCGCCTGTACGATGTTTGATAAGTACGCGTTCGCCACCGGGAGTATCATCGTATGAGATGATATGTCCAGAGGAAGTCTCTTTGACTTGGTTGAAAGGGAAACGAGAAGGTTCTTGGTCTTCTAGATTCAGCGATACCCCTTCGGTACCACCACCCAGATAAAGGTTCTCTACCTTTAGTCCACGAGCAGATTTGTTTATTGATGATCCGTAGTGGTATTCTCTCTTGGGATACTCGCCTGTAGGATCTTGGAAACCATCAATTGGTACTCCTTCGGTATTCTCTACTGAAGGATTGTCACCTATTGATACTTTTTTATTTGTTGTAGTCATACTGCTCTCTTCGTAATCAAGTCTTTCAGTGATAATGATGTTTCGGTCAGAAGGTCTTCGTACACACTCTTCTTGCCGAACTTGTTTTCGACATAAGACACAACATCAAAGTATGGATCTTGAGAGTTTCGATCTATAGCATTATGACCCATCACTTGACCACCCGAAACTTTCAGGTAGAATGATTCACATATTGCTTCTAGAGTCTTCATCTGTGCTTGGGTAAATGATGAAGCACTTAGATTCAACAACGGATAGTCTGCTTCGGACGGTACGTTAACACCACCGACCAATACAACATCAATACAGTTCTTGTCGTGACCCAGAATAGCACTGGCAGTACTCGGAGTATCCGTTGGGATACCGCGTTGTAGTGTACCATCGCGCCTAATGACATAGTGATATTGAATACCATCATGCCCTGCTTCGATGTGTCGTATATGAATCTCTTCACTACCGATATTAGCATTGGTGTAACTCTCGGTGGCATGGACAACTATCTCGCTAACTTCACGAGTTGTCTTGAAGATCTCTAACTGAAGTTCTTCCTTAGAGTTAACATAAGGGAATACTTTAGTACTTGATTCTTTATATCTTTTGGCAAGGACTGCTAGATCGACTTCTTCTTTATAGAATGTACCTGCTTCGGATACATTAGATCCTGCGATAGTAGTAGTCACTGCTTCTAATGATGATTCAATCTTGTCTTGAGTAGAACTAAACTTCTGTACTTCTGCGGTAGGAATACCTGCCGCCCTTGCTTTAGACTCTACTAGTTCTTTAAAACCAGTTACAGTAGAAGCATTATCACCTGCTTCAGCAATAACCTTCTTCATAGCAGGACTAGGATCTGCCGCTTGTGCCAGTATCACTGCCGCTTTAGTCTTAGAAACATCATCACCCTTTTGCATAAGAAGTGTTAATTCGGAAACCTTTTCATCAGATAATGGCAACCCACCTATCGCACCTGCGAAAGCACTTCTCAATGTACCTGTCAATTGTTCTCCCAATACTTGTAACGAACCCACCACATCAGATAATCCATCAGCAACTTGACCAACAATATTAGAAATACCTTCGCCTACTGCCTTAGTGATGCTACCCAATAACTTACCCAATCCATCGGAGTCTTCAATAGATTCAGTAAGATCACCGACAGTAGTTTCTAATTTGTCTTGTAGTCCACCAAGCGCAGATCCTACAGCATTTGCGGCAGTTTCAGCGGCAGTATCAGCAAGACCTTCTACGGCACTTACCGCACCCAGAATATCACCGACTAATGAATCTTTTTTCTGCATTACCTCCTTCATGGCGGCATTACCTTTCAACGCATCCTGTCCAACACCACCGCTTTGTTTACTTGCTTCACCTGCCACAGTGGATATCTTCGCGAGGATAGTTGCTTTAGAATCTTTTGCTTCTCCTATAGCACCTGCGATAGCATCTACGGCAGACCCACCCAAAGACACAATAGTAATTGGTTCGAGTGGAGGTACGATTCCAGTCAAGGAAGTCATTACTTCATTTACATTCTGAGTTACATCAGCACCAAGTGTCACGGTAGGAACCAATGATCCCAAGGATGCAGAATCGTGTCCTACTAGATCACCTGCGCTATCGAATACATTTGTTTGGATAACCTGTGCTACCATTGAGGTAGTCGCGGCACCCAGTGTCTTTACCTTGAATGCGGCAGGATCAGTACTAGGGAATGCTGTGGCACTAGGCATCATCTGATTCAACTTACTAGAGGTATCACCTGATAATACATTATTTAATAGTTTGCTTGGATCGGTCTGACTAATAGGACAGTTGTCTAAACTCTCATAACCATTCGTCAACACACCTACGTCACTACCAAGCACGGTCAACGTGTTTGCTTTCTTTACTTCGGTAGCATTCTTTGCCGCTTGTAAAATATTACCAGTGTGCGACTCTGCTCCGACCTGTTTGGCATTGGAGGAAAGTTTAGCATTGATTGTATCTATCTTAGACATCGTTATACCTTATTAGCATATATTTCATATACTCTCTTGACTTGGGAACTATAATCGTTTACAATAGGAGCATAGAATCGAGAAAGTATCTCACCTAAAGACTTACCTTTACTCTTATCAATAACATCAGAGTTAAGTATACGAACGTTCGCATCTACCTTTGTAGTATTTAGTTCAAACATAATGAAGGCAAGTTGTACGCTAAAATACATCCACGAAGTACTAAACTGTTTGAGTCGAGTTAATCTTATGTCGCTCCATCCCATCAATCCAAGACCACCTGCATTCTCATAAGTAGTATCGAATGTAGGGTTTGTCTCTGCCATAATACCCACGATAGCACACGACTGCTTGATTGTGTAACCATTTGACAAAAAGAATCTAACAGCAATATCTCTACGATACTTTGCCATCACTTCTGTGATAGGTTGCTTAGACAATTCGTTGCCAAGGGAAGGATCATTCTCATTGATACCTGATACAGATATATTGTAGAACTCTGTGTTAGGATCAGTTCTTTCGGTTAGATCTTGATATGCAACAGATTTCTGTACTGGACTAGGGTATTCGGTACGAGGTATTGACCCAAGGATCAAGGGAACCTGAGACTGTTTGCCGTCCATAAAGAAACCAAAGACTAGTGCCCCTGATTCTATTCTTGGAGTAGTACCCAAACCAGACACACCACCTTCGGTAGTTGGTAATACAACCTGTGCCCAAGGTAGATCGTTCTGTGCTATTTGACGAGCAGACGGATTATGTACACCGTGTATGCGCACTCGTACCCTACCTTCGAAACCATAAGGGGGTGTTCCGTCAATGACATCGCCCACGAACCATCGTGTCTTGTCTCCATAATACTTAATCATTTTGATCCCTTCTCTAATTTGAACACGGTAAGTGCCACATCGTGACGAGTGTTCTTAAAGGTATGTCTTGTATTGTAAACAAGGAAATCACCACTCCTCAGTCTATCAAGTCCACCATCCTTACCGTTATCATCATTCAATACATTGATCTTAATCTTGTCACCAACAGTACCACCAGACTTAATGAATCCCGGTCCCGGTAATGTAACGTCAATCATATTCTTGTAGATTGCATTACGGTATGCCAGATTCTCTATCTTCTTGAGAAACATAGCAGGACTTACTTCGTCGTGTAAAGACTTCTTATCACCATATACTCCACGAGAAACTACATTGTGGAATATCTGTGCGTCTGTGTCATGTAGATGATCGCCAGAGATGTTAACAGTATCAAAGTCAGGTGTCTTATATTCGGGATCATATATGTTCTGTTTGGTCTTATCAATAAGACCTGCCTCATGTGCTTGATCAATCATGCGGTCTATACTAAAATGCTGAGAAGTGTTACGTCCGTTAGATATATCAGTAACAGTATATCTTGAACCAATACCACCTGTCTGTAGTTGTTTAAATGTATTCTGTAATGACGTAGACTTCATACTCTGTACTTGGAAGTACTGTGACGTAGGACTGCCAGTCAACTCTTGTGCCTGTGTATTGGCAGGAGAGAACAGGAATGGTATATCTTCATTCCAAGCAGGTTGTTCCAACATCTTATCCAGAGACCCAAGTCGTATGTTCTTGTCAAACGCAGTACCATATAAGAAGAATGGCATACCAAGGTTAGTTGTTGCTTTACCGCACAACCATGATGCCGCTTCTAATGGATGCATATAGGGTATGATACCACGGAAGTTACCTTGGACAGACTCAGACGCATAAGACATATCAACATCAGCACCACACTCATTACCACATAACTTTAGGATCTCGGTGTTGAGATCATCCTTTACTGAACGAGAGATGTTCTTGGTCTTGCTGATCATTGCGTGTTCGTCCATAAAGGAGAACACATAGATCGAAGAAGAACCAGAGTTAGATGACTTGACAATAGTATCAATGCCTGTTAGAATAAAACTTCTATCCATAACAACATCTTCATTCTCACTAGCAGACAACTCACTTGTCATTTGGATATTAAGTCTTTCTGTACCAGAGAATGTAATACTATCAAAGATTGCCTGATCATCAGAGATCGCAATCTGTCCTGTCACATATGGTTTATCCAAAGATTCGAAGAACACGAGTTCAACAATCAATGGACGAACATCCAAGGTAAACTGATCACCCATCCTATCGGACGTAATCTCTGCTACCTTGTATTTAAACTGGGATTGTCTTTCCATTATTCACTCATTACTTTTGCGAACTCATTCACTAAACCTTTAATAGCAGAAGGTTTCAGTATCTTAATTTGTCTCAACTTCTCGTTGTTCTTTCGTAGGTTGTCTAGGAAAGTTACCTTTACCGCCCCCGAAGGTATCGTCTGGGATAGAGGATCAATATCCACCCACGCACCAGTCGCATCTTCGTAATGATGAGTGCCTTTATATTGTTCAACATCAGACTCAACGATCATTGAAGTATCGAACCCATCTGGATTACGATAGGATAGTTCTTCGTTCGCGGCAAACTTACCGTCTGTAAGGTTCTTGGTACTGATCCAGTAAGACAGTTTATATACTGAAGTAGGACTAAACGGTATACCAGTTATTGTTGCCTTACGTTTAAAGGGATCTAGTGTCTTTGTTACGTTAACAGGAACATCATCCTTTAGTAACACCCACTGAAGTGGTAAGTCAAAGGTCTCTGCCTCGTTAACATCTGTTCTTTCTAAAACAACAATACCATTACCGTTAGGAACGACCACTTGTTCAACAATCTCAGATAGGTTAGATACATTAAGAGTATCAATGATAAATGTACCTAATGAAAGATCACGTTTTATTATGATACCCTGAGTACCAGAGACGTTACCAGTAACCTTAGAACCAATCTCAAACTGATCGGGAGATGTACCTACTAGTTTAGTTCTAAAGATTGGTTTGTTATCATCATCGTAGTAGTCCACGACATCTTGTTGTTTGATCTTTACTGTAACCTGTCTGTGCGGATATCGTTTAATCGCGGCAGTGTCTACTTCATGTAGAGTTAACGGCCAACCATTCTCTCTGATATGATCGTTTGCCAGAAACAATGTCCAGTAGTGGTCAGTAGTACCATAGATTTTAAATGATACTTGATCGGGTCTCTCGTTGGCAGGAATAATATAGTCCTGAAGGAAAATATCATTGACCTTCACCTGATCAATCAGATCCACATACTGGGACAAGTTAGTCGTAAGTGCGAAAGATTGTTCGTCACCAAACTTGTATAGAGCAGGTGGGAAGTTCTTAAAGTATGACATTAAAATCCGTCCTTAATATCTGATTGGGTCAATGCGGCAGTCTCTTGGAAACTCAGAGTCATATCGACTTCCATGAAGTTACCATCTTTGTGCATTGCCATTTGTGATGAGTTGAATGTAGTGGATACGTCACGGAGATAACAAGGTTTAATCTTGGCAAGTCCGGGGATCTCTCCTCCATCATATTCGAATGCGAGTTGGAATTTCTTTGGGAAGTTATAACCCAATGAGATAGTTTGTCCACCAATTTGAGCAGTAATACTAGAAGGGTATAGTTCAGTACGGAATGTCTTAATGATTTGATTGACTGATTCCTGTTCTTCTGCCGACCTTGCGATAAACTTGAATGCGAATGCGAACTCTCGTATGTTAGGTTGCTTGAACATAATACGCGAGTTAGGGTTTAGTGTTACTCCACCCTGAATTTTCAATGCCGCTTGTGCTTCTGCGCCAAATGAACCTGCTTGTTTGGCGAGTTGAACACCTGCTAGTTTGGCAAGATCTCGTCCACCGGGCCCTTTTAGTCCACCAATGAATGAACCAATGCCGTCCGTCATAGCAGATGCCATACCTGCTCCCTGTGCCATTGCACCCCCAACAACACCTAGATCGAAGTTCTCATAGGTTACGTTGTCTCGAAACGCAAGACCCATCGGTAGGTATAATGATATACGCGCACCTGCATCTTCAATAGATGTCTTGGTGTTAGTTTGTTTCGATAGACCTTCGAATTTTGCTTGTTGTTCTCTGAGTTGTTTACCCTCGGCAACTAGTGTCTCAATGTCATCGATATCAGACTGGCGAAGTTCCCCATTCTTTGAATTTGCCTTTGCCTCATCAATCTTTTCTTGGATCTGTGTTTTGATTGCATTTGCTTTAGAATCTGAGGATTCTGCTAGTTGAGTGAAACTATCATCAACACCAGTAGACTCTGTGGCAAGCACACTAAAGATAACCCTTGCTTTATAATCGGCATCATCTAAAGGGTATGATAACCTCTGACTAGATGATGCGACTTCAGGTGTATTGGGAGGGGTGCTATTCGCTTCATAGGAACCAGTAACACCTGCTTTTAGTTCATCCGCTTTTTGTTGTGCTTTTGTCTTTAATTTGTCTAGCATTTAACTATTCCATAAATAGGTTTATCTGAAATTCTATAGATCTATTTATATGAAAACTTACAAGGGAAGATACAAACCTTCGAATAAAGATAAGTATCTAGGTGACCATACCAAGGTACAGTATCGAAGTATGTGGGAAAGGCACGTTATGAAGTGGTGTGACGATTCCGCACAGGTAGTTAAGTGGAACTCCGAAGAAGTCATTATACCATACTTATGCGAGACTGACAAGCGAATTCACCGGTACTTCATGGATTTCTTGATAAAGTTCAGGGATGGTCGTACCGTATTGGTAGAGGTCAAACCCCATGCCCAGACATTACCACCCAAGACTGGTCAAGGTAGATCCAGACGTATCGTCCTGAACGAAGGTATGACTTATATTAAGAACCAGAGTAAGTGGAAAGAAGCAACTAAGTATGCGGCAGATAGGGGGTGGCACTTCGAGATCTGGACTGAACAGAAACTTCAAGCAATGGGGTTGATGCCTAAACCATTACGATCAAAGAAACCTATTAAACCTTTACCGCCATTCAGACCTAAAGCAAAGACTCGTGTAAAGAAACCACGAGCAAAGCGTTAATATTCATATAAATAAACACATGAGTTATTACAGGATTAACAATGTCTAAGATTTTACAAAGACTAGAACGACAAGCATTCCGTGCAGGTATAACACCTCGCACCAAAGAAAGTCGTGAGTGGTTTTTAAAGAAAGCACAGAACATGAGGTCGATCAATAGAACGGCACTAATGCAAGAAGATGAGTTGAAGCAAGGTGCCAAGCAGATCATTGGTTCTATGCAGATGTTTATGTATGATCCTAAACATAAAGACAAATTACCGTACTATGATATCTTTCCATTGGTCATCGTACTTGGCCCTGCCAAAGGTGGGTTTATGGGACTCAACCTACACTACCTGCCACCCAAGTTGCGTATGCAGTTCTTCGCAAACTTAATGGACATACAGGGTAGTAAGTTGACAGATGATGCCAAGTTTTCATTGACCTATAGGATGTTGAAGAAGTCTTCTAGTTTAAGATACTTCAAACCTTGTTTAAAGCATTACTTGAACTCTCAGGTAACAAGTAAGTTCGCAGAGGTACTAGCACCAGAATGGGAAGTCGCAATCTTCTTACCTACTGCTCAGTTCCGTAAAGCAAACAGTTATAAAGTACATTACGATAGTAGGAGTATGATTCAGTGAGCGCAGGTTCATCAATAGAAACATTAAAGGCAGAACTCAGTAAGTCGGGTGGATTGGCAAAGGCGAATCAGTTCATGGTTCAACTACCTCAACTCGCATCCTTTCCTGTAGACGCACAGTCATTGAACATTTTCTGTACGGTTGCGTCTTTACCGGGACGGCAGATCACATCCATCGATAAGCAGATGGGAACAACCTTACGAAAGATTGCTAATGGTTTTGCTACTACAGATCTAACATTGACCTTCTTGGTAGGAAACGATCATGTGGCACGACAATACTTCGAAGCATGGCAAGCAGAAGCACACGATCCAGTCAGTCGTACAGTAGGTTACTTCGAAGATTATACATACCCAGTGAAGGTTGCGTTAATAGAGAGAGGACTTAGGTTGTCTATCTTTAAGAAGCAGTTGGGATTCATAGATAAGATCCCATCCTTCATACGGAACAGACTACCCAAGGTTGGCCCGATTGATCTACAGCAAGGCGAGATAGACGCAGGTGCGTCATTTCAAGAGAAGAAGACATACTCGGTTTCATTACGAGAGTGTTACCCTACTACGATCTCTGATCAGCAGTTAGGTAATGCCGAAGAAGGTGTAATGGAATTGACAGTACAACTGTCGTACACTGATTGGGAAAGCACGGTAGGACAACATACAGGCACAGGCGAAGCAATTGGTCGTGGTGCTATTTCATCATTAACAAACTTTCTATTAGGAAAGATTTAATTATTATTTAATATTGGAGAATATTATGGCATTACCAAAACTAAACGCATCACCGCAATACACTTGTAAAGTCCCTTCTACTGGAGATACTGTCAGTTACCGACCATACTTGGTCAAAGAAGAGAAGATACTAATGATTGCATTTGAGACTGGTCATCAGAAAGAAGCATTGAATGCAATCGTCAATACACTAGACGCTTGTATTGAAAACATAGATGCAAGAAGTCTAACGACATTTGACGTAGAGTATCTGTTTACTCAGGTTAGATCTAAGTCAGTTGGAGAGAGTGCGACTATTGTTGTACCTTGCTCTAATGAAGGGTGTGGACATAAGAACGAAGTGTCGCTAGACATCGCGGCAATTCAAGTTAAGTTCCCCGAAGATCAGGAAAACACAATTGAGATAACAGACAACATATCAGTAGAGATGCAATACCCAAAGTACTCGGATGTATTGAAGATGGATCTCGAAGAGGGCGATCAGACGGAGATGGGTTTTGCTATGTTAGCACAATCAATTGCCGCCATCCTAACCGAAGACGAAAGGATTGATGCCAGTGAATCGACACAAGAAGAGTTGATTGATTTCATTGAGTCCATGACATCAGACCAGTTTGCAGGTGTGTCAAAGTTCCTTAGTGAACTACCTGCAATAGAACATGATCTTAAATTTGCGTGTGAAGGTTGCGGAGAGACGGTAGAAAGGAAACTGAAAGGAATATCAGATTTTTTGTCATAAACCTTTCTCACGATAACTTGGTCAATCATTATAAGACCAACTTTTCGTTGATGCAACACCATCATTATAATTTATCAGAAATAGATACAATGATGCCGTGGGAAAGGGAGATATATGTAAGTATGTTAATTGATTATGTAAAGGAAGAGAACGATAGAATTAAACAAGAACAACAAGGGCAGTAACAATGGCAGAGACCAACCTAAAACAAGTAGCAGTCGGTTTAAGAGAACTCAACGATACAACGAAGAGTGGAGATAAAGCGACTACTACCCAGTTAACGAACCTAAACAAGAACATGGAAAAGTTCTTGAAGTCGTTTGCGGGGGATAAACTTGACGATGAAGAGAAGCGCAGAGACGATAAGAAAGGTAAGGGCAAAAAGCCTAACCCTATCAAAGGTTTCCAGAAAGATGACTTCACTGGTGGAATGGGTATCGCAGGATTTGCCCTAACTCTCGGTGCGGCAGTCTCAGGATTCGTCACTGGTGTGGCAACTTGGTTAGGTGGGTTTGCCTCTAAATTACTCAAAGGTACTTGGATTGACAAAGCAACAGCAGGATTCCGTTCTTCTATTGCCAAGGGAGTAAAGAGTCTAAGTAGGAACTTGAAGAACGTTAGTAATGCGTTCATGGCAGGTACTAGAGGTTTCACGAGTATCAGTAGGGGTGTCAATGGTGCATTCAAACCTATGGGCATGTTGTCTAAGATAATGAATGGTATTGGCAAAGGGATACGATTCTTACTGACTCCCTTCCGTGCCGTTGGTAAAGCAATCGAGTCTAGTAAGGAAGCAGGTGGTCTGTTAGCAAAAATAACGGCAACCTTTAAGAACCTGTTCGCTGGCCCTACAAAGTTGTTGAGTGGGTTTGGCAATATGTTTTCTAAGGGTGGATCTTTAGGAAAAGTCTTCGCTGCATTCAAAGTGTTCGGTACTAAGATTCCTATCATTGGTCAAGTCATCAGTGCCCTAATCGGTCTGTTTGATGGATTCAAGGGATTCAAGAATCAGACAGGTGGGTTTGGTAAGAAGATGACAAGAGGTATCGTTGACTTCTTAGGTTCTCTTGCAAAGAATATTATTGGTGGTTTGTTTGATATCATATTCTTCATACCAAAGAAGATCGTCGCTTTCGTAGCAAAGACTCTTGGTTTTGAAGACTTTGGAAAGATGGTCTCAGAATTCAGTCTAATGGATTTGATTGGAGACTTCTTTGATAGTATAGGTGACATATTCACCAACACAGATAATGCAGGAGATATATTCAAACTAAAGATGGACTTGATTATACAAGACGCTATAAAAGGAATCAGTGATTGGTTCTCTGCGGTTGGTAATATGCTTGGGTTAGATGGGGAAGGGTTTACTTTCGAATGGTTACTGGAACTTCCTACTAGGGTTTGGAATACCATCAAGACGTTGGTCACTGGGGCATTCACAAAGATCCTTCAGTTGCTCGGTCTTGAGGGTAAGTTTGATGATGCCAAGAGTGCAGTCGGTGACTTCGCGGCAATGGCATTGAATAAACTAAAGGAACTGATAGGTAGTATACTACCAGACGCAGACTCACTGTTAGGTAAACTAGTACCAGATGCAGTCTACGATTATGTTAATGTTGCTCCACCCCCACCTGTAGAAGCAGTGGGAGCAGAGAATACATCCGAAGTTCCTGAACTTCCTGTAGCAGAGAATACATCCGAAGTTCCTGAACTTCCTGTAGAAGTTACGAAGACTAAAGCGGCAATTGATACTAATCCTAAACCAATGAACGCGTCCACAGCGGAATTCTTAAAGGATCTGGACGATCCTTCATACCAAAAAGATCAGGAAGAAAAGAGAAAGAAACGTGCCAAAGCAAAGGCAGACAAGGATCGACGTGCCGAAGATAGATTGCTCAGAGACGAAGAGAAATTTCTAAAGATCAAGTCTACTGGCATGAAGAATGGTCAGAAACTAGATGAGGACAGCGCATATGGACAACGCATCTTGTCTAACAATGATAATAAACTCGAACAGATCGAAGCAATCAAAGCACAAAGAGGCGGTGAACTAGACGGAATGTCTAGAGAGAACACACAAGCGGCAGGTGGTACTAGTGCCGTTATGATTGCTCCGCAGACATCGACAGTAACAAACAATAGTAACAGTAACACTGCCGCTATCATAGATCAGAACTTACCAACCCAAGATCACAATGATAGAAGTTTCCACGACCAAGGATTTGGTTAATGGCATACAGTGAGAAGTTACTAGACCATTACGAGAATCCTCGAAACGTAGGAAACATGGACGAACACGACAAGAACGTGGGCACTGGTATGGTAGGTGCCCCTGCGTGTGGTGATGTTATGAGACTACAGATAAGAGTAAACGAAGAAGGGATAATAGAAGATGCGAAGTTCAAGACTTATGGTTGCGGTAGTGCTATTGCTTCTAGTAGTCTACTTACCGAATGGGTCATTGGTCAGTCCTTGGATGATGCCAACACTATAAAGAATACAGAACTGGCAGAAGAGTTAGCATTGCCACCTGTTAAGATACACTGTTCTGTCCTAGCAGAGGACGCGATCAAGAGCGCAATCTCAGATTACAGGAATAAAAAAAGGGGATGACATCCAGTCATACCCCTTATAAACACTCATCACTCCATCCCTACACCCGATCAACTGGTTCGAAACTTCTCCGTGACCCACGTCTGGTTTAGTGTTTTAGTTAAAGGTGAGTTTAATATCAGCAGATTTTCACTCACTGAGTTCCAATCACCTATTCTTGTGCCATCTTAGCAAAGTAAGATAGCGTATCCTCTTCATCAGATGCCGCACCTACCGTTGGGGCAGGAGCAGAAACGATCTCTGGTTGAGGAGCAGAACGTCCCACATTCATCTCAGCAGTCTGAGTGAGTGCTTCATTCTTTTGTGTAACGTTACCACCTACAGCAGTTCCAAGAACTAGTTCTAATCTAGAAGAAAGTTCATCAAACGACTTGTAGTTAGCAGGATCTACAAATTCATGTAGGTCATACTGTTGGTTGTACGTTGCTTCCAACTTAACTTCATCAGACTCATATAGAGCAGTAGTTGATTTGAACTCAGACTTGTCATAGTTACGATATCCTGCAACATTACGAATCTTCAATTCAAAGTCTGCACCTGCCCAGAAGTCAAATGGGTTAATCGGAGTTTCACCCGGAAACTGTGGTTGCATCATATCCATGATCTTATCAAAGATCTTCTTACCATACTCATAGAAGAATACTTTCCCATTGTTCTGGGGGTTAGTTGGATCGTTTACTACTAAGATGTTTGACACATAGTGTAGTCTACGTTTCTGCCGACGAGCAGTTTCTTTATCGTCTTCGATACCTGAGTTCCACAAACGTGAATTCAGTTCGGATACAGGATCCTTCTGACCAATGGTAGTGAGAGACTTCTCAATATACCACTGACCTGCGGGGCCTTTGAATCCGTGATCCCAATATCGTTCCCAAGGCATATCTGCCCCTTCCATCGCAGGGAGGAAACGAATCACAGCGTAACCATTGCCGTTATCATCAACGGTAGGTTTCCACTTACGATCATCATCGTACTTATTGGTTTTGGTTGTTTGACCTGACGCTTCTTGCGCGGCAGTTACTAGTTTGCTCATATCGGTTGATCGAGACTTTAGGTTTGCAAAAGACATATTTGTTTCTCCAGTATATGCATTGTATTACAGTTGTGTTACTCAGCGTATGTTCACTTTGTACTTGATTGTACCATTGTATTATAACCTATTTATACACATAAGTCAAGTGTTATTTAAACATCTAGTGAGTTAGTTTTCTCTAGAAAGTTTAAACTCATTGCCTCACTTTCAAGGCAGTCAATGATAGAGGTTGTCAAATACTTCTTAACGTCCTCTACTTCCATGTTATTCGTATCGCACATATGTACAATAGAATCCATGTAGTTAAGTCCAGAGTTCCTCACCGTCCGTTCCACCATCTTCGAGAACTTCTTCTTGTTCATAAAGTTCTCTGCTACTGGGGGTGTGTTCGTCTGTACTGTAAATTCTATCGTCATGCGACTTCATCTCCTCGGTGTAAACACCAACATCTTTATAATAAAAACCTACAGTCCTCTTAGGTCTCCCACACGGAAAGTATGCCATTGTCGTAACGATAGTCTTCATCCTTCCTTCACGATGTCTTCCGTATCTCATATCTAACCATATGCTAGACTCTAGGAACTTCTTCAGGTTACCAAGGTATACTTCAAGTATCTGATACTCTTGTCTCTCTTTGGTATCCTTGGACAGTCTCTTTGCTTTCATTGAGGTAAGTTCCGACTGGATCTCCTTGATCCATACTCGAACCTTCTTCCAATGAATAGGACTATCATCGTCTTGTTCCAATAACAAGGGATGTACGCTCTTGGAACCATCATGTCCTCGTGCTTCACGCGCCTTGGCAAGTCTTTCGCTTGCCGCAAGACGTTGCTCTTCGGACATGGGTTTCCGTTTGCGTTTTACGCTTGCCATGCTTCACACCGATATTCGACAAGGTTCTCGGTGCGCAGTGATCGCCAATCATTCTCTTCAAGGTCATACAACACAACGAGTGCTTCGCTCTCTTTACGTTCCTTACCTTCTTCGGGAATCTTATCTTCGGGGATCAAGTCAGTCTTCAGGGTGGCAATCATATTGCGAGTGCTACCATTAACCTTCTTAAAAGATAAATGTGTCACACCATCGCGTAACGCACCTACCAAACCTTCCTTCACTTTAACAAGAGTAGCAACACGTTCTGTCTCTTCTACCAGTTCTTGTTGGATCTTCGCTAGTTGCTCTTCACTAAGAGTTTCTGGCATTGTCGATCCTCGCAACTTCGTCTTCATCATCTTTAACTTCCTCAAATTCGGCATCATCGGCATTATCGCCTTTTGCCTGTTCGTGTAGGTCTTTGACCCAATCATCACCTTCATCAAAGTATACAATCAATCGCTCGTTCGCCATGATCAGATCTTCGATCTGTTTCAATTCTTCTTCTGTAGCACCATCTTTAACACGTTCTTGAACGTAGATGATGTTGTTAACATAAGTTTCTTTCAGAACGCCCTTTGCTACTTCGACATCTGCTTTCCACTGCTTTTCTGTATAGGCCATAACGGATCTTCTCCTTCAATTGATTTAATTTCTTGTTCAAATAATACATTCAGTCTCATCATTCTTCTTCTACTTTGTTGCGCAGTCTGTGCGGATCTAAGTTGTAAATGTCTGAGTCGCTTGTTCATTGGTATCCTTGTCTGTGTATTAAGTTTATATTATACCACGCTAGTTTGATGTTGTCAACACTTTCCGGCACTCATTCATTCTACGCATTGACATTCTTACTCCATATAGTTCGTCATACTTGTTTAATGACGCAGATAACCATACCAATAGGATTGCTGTGGCGATGACTTCCTTAACCGACATCTTCTTTGTGAAACCAGTCGGGTGTCTTTCTTTTAGTCCACTTAGCAAAACCTTTCTTCTCCTCTATATAGTATTTCCGGTAAGCATCAACCACATCGTCTTGTTTGCAGTGATCAGGCATACACTGAGGCATCTCTGTCTCTCGTGCCCATCGGTAATCAGTACCGTCTGGTACGATAGGTGAGAACCACAACATACTACCTAGATCTTTATATGTCTTGTGTACACGACCATAACGATGTTCGTACTCCTTCGCAGTTGCTTGGAAGTGCTTGTATAACCATCGGTAGTTTTCGTTATTCTCTCGTGCCCAGATAGCAGACGGATGATTCTTATGGGCAACCTTATATAGCAATCGTTCTTTGGCGGCACCTCTTACTACATAGTGATCGACCATACGCTTGCCAGACTTGGATAGACGTTTCTCTGGAGTACCCATTAGTACACGGTGGGCAGTAGAGAGTAACTGACCATACTCAGTAACCATCTTGACAACGTGTTTATCACACATCATCTGTGCGGCAACAACAGGATCATTATCTAATCTAAATATATTCATTCGTCACTATCCTTTAGTAGTTGGTATTCAGCATACACAAGTTTGCCTTGCTTCTTTGCTTCGCGCTTGCGATCAAGAAAGACCTTTGCCTTGTTGTACTTGCGTTGGAACTTGGCAACAGGATTGCGTGGTTTACTCATTGCTCGTCTCTCCCTTTAATCTCTACCCACAAGACAAACACACCAAACACGATGAGGATGGATAACCCCTCACTGAATGTTAGTGATGCGATAAAGTCAATCATCTGGACACACAACCGTAGTACGACTTACCCCACATACGATATGCGAGTTGTGTCTTACAGTTATAGACTTCACGAAGTCTTCCAGTGGCACCAATCTTAACTTTGGTCTGGGGAGTGATTACACCTTCCTTCAGCATCATTCGTAGGATTAGATCGTAAGAGATAAACTTCTCACCGATCATAAGTTCATCGACGCTGTACTTCTTGGCAGACAGAGATATTTCTTTGTCAACCATAGGAGTCTCGCCCAGAACACATTCAGGACGGAGTGCCGCCATATCAAGACCACCGAAGCGAAGAGTGTAACCACCTGCGGCACCAGTAACAGCATTGCATGTATAATTATTAAACATATTTATTTCACCTGTATCATATAAGAAGGTTTAGTTGGATCAAGAATCAGATCAGCATTGGTCACTTCGAACTCTTTGGCGAAGCGCATCCATACTTGATCAGTGTTAGGTTCAGTTTGGTAAAGGAAAGAGAAAATGTTGTCAGTCTCTTGTGAGGTATTAGTGGCATCAACGACGATCATATCAACGTCATCATTGTCGTACCAATCTAACTTAGAAGTGAACGCATCTGCTACACGATTGAAGTAGAACACGTTAGTGTCATCAGTCTTGGCGTAGTTGAATATTCTGTCTTTCATAATCATCTTCTCTTTATCACTGAATAGGGTACTATTATACCACCATTCTATGTATCGCGCAACCCCTTTCTTAGACTATTATCGCATAACCTTATAACTTTTTGGAATATACAGGTAACCTGTCCTGTGATTGATGACCTATATGGGTCTGTGGTACATAACCTTCGTGAATATATTCCCAAGCAATACTGTAACGATATCTGTCACTCTTGTTTCTATAACAACCATGTACTAGGTTCGGGTGAAAGAATACTGCGAACGTAGTATCACACTCTATGTCTACTATAGTTAAACCCTCTTCCTCTATATCTATCCAGTAGAACACACCGTGTGTTTTTTGATGAACTTCCCAAATACCCATCTGGGTGTCGGGTATAATTCGCAGACAACCATTCTCCTTATCCGCACCATTAACAAACACATCACAACTGATAAAACGACTAGGGTCTGCTTTGATATAAAAGTTATCTTGGTGCCAACCTACAGAGAACCCTTCGTGTGGTACCATAGGAAAGAACTTGGATATGTAAGTGTCTATGTTCTCTTGTCCAAGAAGTGTTCGAGCAATACTACTTAAAGTATCGTTGGAGGCAAGGTCTCTAAACACTTGACTTCTATGCATTGCTCCATCTAACTTACATGGATTGTTAGGGGAATTAAGTATCCACCCATCTTCGTTATTGGTGAGGTTGCTACCGAGCATGGTAAAGTAATCACACTGTGTGTTTAAACGGTGGTGTTCATCTTCCGACAGAAAGTCAGTGACAACAACGTAACCGAATTCATCAAACTTATTAATATCATAGTTCATCTTAATTGGTAGTTATTCGCTAGTTGGTACTTTTTCGCCATCATAATAGAAACTCTCACCACATCCGCATTCCCCTGTTACATTGGGGTTGACGAATTGAAATCCTTCACTGAATCCCTCGACTACATATTCTAACTGTGTTCCAGTCATAAACAGCATACTCTTGGGGTCTATCACTAGGGACACTTCCTCTAGTGGAACAATAACATCATCGTGCTTTCTTGCGTATGAGTACTCCATATGATATGCGTACCCACTACAACCTGCGCCTTTAACTTCTAACCTAATACCATCACAGTCAGGTCGAGAGACTAATCTCTGTTGTAAAACGACTAATGCGTCTGGTGTTACGGTGATCACAGTCCTAACAAACCCCAACCGTGATTGGCAATGGCATTAAGGATGATTGCGAAACAGGTTGCCATGTGAGTGAACCACCACACGGTACGGACACCTGCGATAGTATTTGCTTGCTTGTCTGACTCACCGACCTTCTCCCCTAGACTCTTCGCCCAGATTCTCCACCATTTGCTCAAGTTCTTTTACTCTCTCTTCTAATTGATTGATGTATTCTTCTACTATCTCTCTCTCGCAGAGAGTCTTACAACAAATAGATATGTGTTGCTTGGCACGAACTGCTAGTGGTTGAGTACCACGTCTCATCCAATCCATCCTACTATAATATTAATCATAAACAAATACGCACACAATAGGTTACTGGCAACAATGACCGTTCTGATCAACGCAATCTTATCGTCTTGCCCATAGGTCTGTTCATCGGAGAATGACCCAAGTGCGTGTTTCCAAATTGTCCATTTGGATTGTGGATTGTCCCAGTTCTTCACTGATTGTATCTACTCCGTTAGGAATGATCGACCACGGAGTTGTTCCGTGATAACCTTGTTCATATAGAAGAAGTTCGGATCGTCTTGGTATAGACGTTGGAACTCATCTAAGATTTGTTGGTTAGTATACCCATTGTATAACATAGGATCTACGAACTCCTGTACCTGCTGTACTACATCACCCATTGCACTCATGTAATTCTCCACTTATTTATACCATTATATAGTATTTTTGGAACTTTGTCAAGGTATAAATAAAGGTAAACGCAAAATAAAGGTATAAATATGAGTGACGAGATCTTTGACTTTGGATTTACCATTGTAGATGAGGATGAACTAGAGGCAGTACAGAGTGCCGTTGCTAGTGCCAGTGCTACATCTGACGAAGTGGACACATACAAAGAACGATTAGACAAGTTGTATAATGGCATTCAACCATTGCTGAACAACTTGAAACAGAATCCTGAGAAGGATTATATACTGTGGCCACAACGACTAGAGAAGATCGAACTATTCGAGACTCACATACAAAAGATTTATAAAGGATAAACCATGCAATACAGAGCAGTGAATGAACTTCTTCAGAAGGGCAAAAGGGCGGCAGGATCATCTGTTGGGACTTATGTTCATAAGCACGATAAGCAGAACCAATGGGGTAAGTTAAACTACACCATAGATGCAGAGAAACGTAAAAATGATCTAGTTACACGATGGAAGGATGCCGACTCTCATACTGTTAATGATGTGTTCAACTACTGCCCTATGGTGCTTAACTATCTTTCATTGAAGGGATTCAATAAGGTGTTGTTTGTTGGTCACTTCAATGCGGCACAAACATCATGGACGTATCCGCGTAAGACTGATCGTAACCTACATCCAACTCCAACGTTCAAGTCTGCCGATACTACTATGGTAGATCCTAACATCTGGATTCAGTTTCTTCCTATTGTTAAGATGGCAATGGGTTATAGGAACTTCCAAATGCATACTGCCAAACCACCAGAGTCTAGGTTCACTCAGTTGATGCACTCGTTATATAGACGATACGAGATTGATCTTGTTCCTGCATCCGAGCAATACAAGCACGGTGGTAACGTTACTATAACACCCCCACAGAATACAATGTATGATGCGGTTGTGTTCGCAGGTGTACCTAAGATTGGAGAAGACGAGGGATTCACCGAACATCACATTCGATCTACGTTCTCGCCAATATGTTGTGAAGGATTCGAGATCATTGATATTAACTATCAGGACAAAGACACCGATAAGTATATCGGTGGTGTCCGTGAGAATAATTCTGATTGGTTGAACGAGGTGTTTGTTAGTCGGACTATCTGGGACGAAAGATTCAGAGAAGAGTCTGAAGCAGACAAGAACATAGAATACTCTGTACTAGATACTATGATTGACTGCTACAAGACTCCCGGAGGTATTACTTATCCGCGAGGATATGACTTCGAGTAATTATCGAGTCTTCTTCTTAGTCTCACTGGCGATCCACTTACGCGCTTTGGAGTTGTCTGGTGTTTTCTTTGCCCAGACACCAACGCCTTTGTATGCCGCCATTGTTTCTTTCTGGTAGTCTTTGCCGTCTGAGTTATCTACGATAAAGGTTTTGTTTCGTCCGAATGCTGTTTGAAACTTACCAATGTTGTCTTGTACTGCTTGCCACATTGGTTCTAACATCTTCTTACCGATAGTACGTTTCCGTGCTTGGTCACGACCTACGGCAGTATCTAGGTTAGTGTTGACTACGATGATAGCACAATCATAACCCATCTTCTCTAGTTCTTTACGTTGCTTGTTTAACTTCTCGAAGTCTTTACCAGTACCATCAATACAAATACCCAATCGACCTTTAAGATACATCTCTTTCTTCTTGGCAGTAATCGCTGTTGCCTTACCACGAAGTTCCTGTCCCTTGACCGAGAAGATCTCTTCGGGTGACATCTCCATTCCTGCTTTCTTCATAGAGTTCTCGAACGCGTCATCGGAGTTGATGATACGGAATCCGAAAGATCCAAGACCAGTCTTACCTGCTATGAATGACTTACCCGAACCGGGACCACCTGCTAGGAATACTGCTTTAAAGATGGCAGGATCATTGACCCCTTCTTGTAATTCTAGTTCTTCGGTGAATGTCTTAAACTTCTGCATGGGTTACCTGTATGTAATGGTTTGTAATATACGTTTATTTATACAAATGCGGCAATCAAGAACGCAAGTCCACACCAAATAAGTACATTAGGATATATCCTCCAAACCGAAATGAAGTCACTCACTGTGTCTCCTAAGAATTCGGTTAACCTTCTCATTACTACTACTAGGTCTTCTTTACTTGGCATACTATCTCTCCTTTACTATTACTGTTACGTTCTTACCTACAGGCACTTGAAGTCTATCGTGTTTGTGATACAAGTAAAACTTAACGTGCTTGAACTCTTTAAAGAGTCCAGTCCATACTGGTCTCCAGTTGTTGGCAATCCTATAGGTGTTTTGTTCACTACGATCTGATTCTAACAATAGGTCTGTATAAGATCTGAGGTTAGTATCGAACATAGCATCAAAACCATAGATGTGTACTTCTGTTGCGCCCTTAACACGACAGGCATAGTCGATTGCCATATGTCCACAGGAATAGTTAGTGGATGCCTGTCCTGCGTCTTGTCCATCCAATTGTGCGTACTTAGGTATGTGTGTATGCATTGCCTTGATCTTCTGAGCATACTTGAGATAGAACGCAGGGTTCATCTCCATCCAATGTCTGGGACGCATACCAAGAACCCAATCATACATATCGAGTTTGATGTGACCCTGTGCTAGTGCCAACATCATCTTGTAGTCTACCATACAGGTAGCGTGGACTTCCCTAGTGGGTATCTCGAAGGGAGGCATATTACATATCAGTAACTTACCCTTTGTCCCACGTTCAAACATATGGGCATTATCCCCATTACCAAGTACATTCCATCTCATAATCTATCCTAAAAGTCTAATCCAAATGATTCTTTCAATTCTATGTACTTTCCATCTTCGCTAGGGTGACCGTAATGTTCTGCCAACTTTGCGCGATTGATAATGTGTTCTGCTTCGATATCATCCTTAGACTGACCAAAGTACGCAACCGCATAGTGGTCGCGGATCATAATATCATTGACGGTCATCTCCGAGTCAGTCTCGTGATCGTAGACAACAAACTCTCCGAGGATACGTCCGTACTTTCCCTTTCCGTCTTTTCGAGTACGGATCTTGCATCGCTCCCCAAGTTTTCCTTCAAGGAACTTCCCTGCGATTTTACCGAAGACTTTCTCTGTAAGATCTCTTGTCCGTGATTCAGGAGTGTCGATACCGTATAGACGAATGCGCTGATTAGCATACACGATACCGAAACCAAGATCAAGGTCAACGTCCACAGTATCACCGTCAACCACCCTAACAATCTTTGCGCTATATTCATACATATTCTTCTAACCTATTAGTTATTCTCTGTATGTATGTATACGATTTGTTAGTCAAAGGTGTAACGGAGTTCGGTTTCGACTCCATGAACCCACTGTTCACCATCTCGCTTAGTACTCTCTACCTTACCTTTCAGAGTAAAGTTACTTCCACCGATCTTCCGAAACCTATAACCTGCTTCGCTAGATACACCATTTGTCATCTTACCTGCTTCGATATACGCATTATCCCACGCGTTACCCAATCGTATGTGGTTGACTGCCTCGTTTGTAAAATAAGATACTGCGTAAGAATCACTGGTAACTTTTGCTTTGCTCTTTGCTTCAATATATGGTGTCGAATCGACTGCTCCGCAAAACAATAACGATGAGATTAGTACTACTGTCTTCATGGTACACTTTCCTGTTTGGTTGTTGGTTCGGTTTCGACTTCTTCTTCGAAGTCATTGATGGTACGGTAATACACGATAACTTCTTTCATCTGATTAACATAACGTTTTATCTCTTGCATATTATAACTCATTAACTCGTAATCGTCAACTGTTATCGCAATAAATACCAAAGTTCCGGCACGTTTCTTTATATCGAGCATAAACTCTTCGACGTTCTTTTCGGACACAACAAAGAACTCAGGGTCTTTTAGATCAATAGCACGAGGCATCACTGGGTGTGTGATAGGTATCTTAACTTCTATGGTACGAATCTCAACTACAGGAGGTACCATATCATCTGTGAACAAACCACCTATGGTGGAACATCCACTACTCGTCAAGATTATCAATGAAAGTAGAATCGTTCTCAATTGAATCGAATACATTTTTAGTCCCCCTATTGATTCTAGTTGTTATTAGTCCCGGTTTAGCGGCAGCCAACTTAGTTAGATTATGACGTTTGAATATGTCGAGGTATCTTGCTTGTTCTGCTTCGATCTCCGCATTCTTTGCGCTCATTACATTGAGTGCTTCGGTTGTCTTAATGAAGTTTGCTTGTAGTGCTTCGAGAGTTCTGATCTGTTCTTGTTGACGGATCTCTTGTGCGGCAATCACTGCCGCTTGTTGTGCCACTTGTGCTAATAGTGGTTTGTGTACTTGCGTATAGAACAGATAACCTGTTATGCTCATCGCAAGGATTACTCCGGCAAATAGTTTACTCAACATCGTGCCAATTCTCCTTTACATAGTGTAAATAACTCAGTTCGTGCGGTTTAGGTTTGCCTCCACAATCAACTATCTTAGTACCCACTGGCAGTCGTTTGGGAAAATCCCATTGACCAAATATCTTCTTACCTAAGTGGAATTTTAAATTCATCTTCAACTTGGGGAATGACTCATCGATATAGAATACATCACTGTCGCTCAACTGGTGACCTGTCCATACTTGGTCTCCCCCATCGTAACCGTACAAAGACTCCTTGTTCTTTTCAAACTTCTCCCATACATCTACCATCTGACCGTGCTTCATAACCATCATAGAGGAACTGTACTTATTGTTCTTCCACATAATCGCATCCGATACGACTGATATCTTTCTACCAAACGATAGGTTAATAATACAGTTTATGATCTCATCATCAAAGTTCTTGATTAGAACTGTGTCTATGTCTAAGTACACACTGTAACCTTTGGGCATATCCTCGCTATAAAGATACATCTTATTCCACCAACCTTTACCAATACCGAAGGGTGGAGCAATGGGGGTGGCAATGTCAGAGATCTCGTTTGGTCGGTCTGTTATACAGTATGATGTTACATTGAAGTTAGATAGTTTCTCGAACTGAGTTATTATCTTACGCGCATACTCCATAGGATACGCGTCTGTACATACTGTTATAAAGTTAATCTTTCGCTTGCTCATGCCACCACCACCTTAACATCTCTCCCTGCCACATAGGTATGTTTTGCTTCCAACCCTTTCTTGTTTTGAATAGTAGAGAAAGTATCTTCAACCTCAACCACCCAAGGATAATACTCTTCAAGGTACGGGAAGTTAAACGTGTTAAGAAAGATGTCGGTTGGTCTAGAGATGATACTCATTAGAAAGTCTTCTGCGGCAGATGCTTTGATAATATATGCGTGTGCCCCCTTAAAGTACTTTGCTTGGGATAGTGGTTGTGCCCCGAATCCAGTAGGAGTTTCGAAGTTACCGTAAGACGGTTTACCAAGAGTAATACACTTATTGAATGCGAAGTTCTTAGGTATACCATCCTTGAATATCGCATCATGCTCAAGAATCATAATATCTTCTCGCGTCTCATTACACATCTTCCATAACTCACGGTGGGATAGGAAACACGCCAATGCGTTCTCTACCCTCGACCATCCACCAGAGAATGCTTCTATGTCTAGGTTCGCTAATGCTACCCTATGTTGAAACCCCTCTGTGCGAGGGGTAATAGCAGGAAACTTCTCTACTTCAATGCCGTACCTTTTGGCACTAGCAATACAAGTATCTGCCGCTTCTTGCGATAAATCATTGTCCAGTATTGTTATGACGTATGCTTTCACGCATCCACAACCATCTTAATAAACTCTTGTGCTACGATGCCACACTTGACACCTTCTAATTCTACTGGCAAACACTCAGACCATTTGAGATAGCATACATCACCAGACTTAATATCTGTGACATCTGGGCCAACTGCTAATACCAATGCCGCTTTGTTACCTGTACTGAGATCACCACTGAGGATAATGCCACCTGCGGTTTGTGTCTCACCTGCTTCTTTACGTTCTGTGACTAATACATTATCACCTAATACTCGTTCGCTCATTTCATCTCTACCTTGTTGTTGTGGATTCTGCTCCACTGATTGTTGTATAATATGGATATGCTTGTCGTAAGAAAGGAAATAATTCCTTACACATAAATGCGTCATTTGGCCACATACCGTATATTTCTGCTTCCTGTAGTAACTTCTTTGCTCCTACAGGTGTTATATAGTAGGCACTGTTACCTGCTAATCCTTGGGGCACTGGATTCTCTCCAGACTCATTGACTGTGGATACAGGATTGATTCCTTCTCCGTACTCAACTTGTTTGGCATGATATGTACCTGCGCGTCTGGTGGCACCACGAGGATCGTTAAGACCAATCAAGAGTGCCTGATCAGGTTCAATGTCTATCTTTCGTTTGACCACTGCGTCTGCTTCGAATATGATAATAGGTTCATCTAGATCAACACACTTCTGCCATGCTCTCATATGACTGATCGAACAGGCAATCTTCTTGCTGTATTCTTGTGCCTGATAGACAAACTTGAATACTCCTGTTTCCATACAAAGACCATCTTGTTCTGCTAACATTGGCCAAGTCCACTTGAACTTAGGGAATGCCTTACGGTCATCTTTGATAGTTTTGGGTGTTGTGGCAGGTAACCAATGTAACTCCAAAGGCGATTCGGTCTTCTCAATAGTTCTTGTTAGTGGTTCGTATGATTGACCCACTAACGCAATTACAAATGCTTTCATATCTTCTTACATAGCAGTACGCGACTGCTTCCTAGTTTAGCGTCAACATAGAACTCATTGACTAGTTTAAACCCATGTGGTTCTATCATTTCAAGGAACTCACTCTTACTTATCATTAACGGATCCATCACTGTACTGAAGTTGTTTTCTCCTGTCGGTATTTCTACTACCAATATACCATCAGGGGATACTTGATCAGTCCAAGTCTTAACACACTTCTTTGGGTCATTACAGTGATCAAACGAATTTGAATATACAATGTCCCACTTACCGATCCAGTGTTCGTTGGGTTTCTGCATATCCCACTGAACCATATCTTTGAAATCTATCGCAGTCGGTGATATGTCCGTGCCCATGATCTTTGTATCTAGTCCATAGTATTTTCGAAAGTATTCAATCTCAGTACCATTTCTTGCGCCATGACATAATATACTAGATGCGGATTTAAACCTATATTGAATCCTTTGGGCAGTCGATGCTTCCATCCAAACCCAGTCTATCTTTTTAATGTTGGCAAGAATCTGGTGTTCTTCATAATCTGCGGAATCTTTATACTTCCACTGCTTCATATCTTCTTCATCAACTCTTCTACGTTCTCGCCTTGATCAGGTAGTAATGTCTTCAAGAAGAAGTGTACGAAGTGACACTCATCAACCTTTGTGTTTGCGCCATACAGTCCATTCCATACATGATCCATATGCTTCACAGGCACGTTATATTTCTTTAGGAAGAAGTTCAGTAACGTCTGGTCAGTAGACCACTTCCATGCCGCAAGACCATCAACAAAGTCCTTGAACTCCATACGAGTAAGAAACTCTTTGGCGGTCTGCCCTTTCAGATAGGGTTTGAATAACGAGCAGTTCAACAAGATCATACCCATATTGGCAAACTCATAACCCATAGTACTTGGGTTGAAATCAATACCAGTATCATGTAAAGGTTTGTATTGCATACGAGAGTAGTTAAGGATCTTCTCTTTATAATTATCAGTCAAGGGCATCTCACGCTCAAACACACAACCAAACGCATCTTCGGTACCGAAGTCATCAAAGATGTTCGGTGCGTCTGCTCTGATATAGATGTCACTATCAATGATAGCAATCTGATCGTAGTTGTCTAGTTCGTCAAACGCATTCTCTTTCTCATAGATAGGAAGGTAACCACCGTGCTTCATATACGAATCGGTGCTTCGATTACCAGAGAAAGGATCGGGTTTGATCCTTAACTTGGGGGTGCGCAATACATAGTGTTCTATATCGTTCTTCTCACAATAGTCTGCCACACTCTGTATACAATGCGAGTAAAGTTTACTCTTGTACTGTTCGCCTAAACATACCTGATAGATCAATCTTTTCATTTAATGTATCTTCTCAATTTGATAGTCAAAGGGTTCGACCGTCTTAATCTCTAGCATATTACCGTCTGACTTAATGCCAATGACGTGCTTGGCAGTTGCTTTCTTAATCTTCTTCATATTGTATACTCGCTTGGTAATCTTGGTTTCAAATTCGTTACCTTCTTTGTACCAAATAGTCAAGACGTATACTTCAAGGAATATATCCTTGATCCACTTCTTTATCTTATTCATACTCCACCATTCCTATAATCTTCCAGATTGAAGTCTGTACCGATCATTTTTTGTGTTGCTCTATTATTATTAGTATACACTAAAGTTTCGGGATCGTCAAGTAAAAAGTCACAATCTCCGCAATAATCTGTATACTCACCAGTTCGATGAGACTCGCGCAGAGCAGAGTACTCTGGGCCACGGATGATCTCTTCGATTGTATTGTGAGACGTATGACCCATGACTGCCTCTTCGTCTCGTCCAAGTACTTGACAACAAGGATGAACTGCGCCTCGCCCACCGTCAATACCACCTGCGCGGATTACGACATCTGGAGAGAAGGGTCTTCCACAAGTCTTAGTTGTACCCTCTCTTTTATTATCTCCTATATCATATGCCCCAGACCAGTTGTGCATCTTCCAGATCTCAGTCTTACAACCAAGTTCTTCTACTAATGCTTTGTACTCGTCTAGTTCTGCGTCTAAGTTGGCATTGTCTGTGATTAGATGATATGTCTCTACCACACAAGTACTACCTGTCGCTTTGACGTATGCCATCATCTCTTCGATGTTCTTCTTGATAATATGGTAGGATGATCCACGCGTGTTGTTCATCCACTCTTGATACTTCTCTGGGTTAGATCCTACGAACGAGAACCTAAAGAAGTCTAGACCTGCGTCCACGCAGTCTTTCATAAACTGACCGTGCATCTTAAAACCATTAGAGAAGATGACTGCTTGACAATCATACTTCTTAACTAATGCTATGTACATAGGAAGGTTACGGTTAAGGGTTGCTTCACCTGATCCATCTAGGTTGACTACTCGCATACCGTGTTGCTTACAGTCCCGAAGGTTATCTTCGAACTCCATAAGGTTCATCTTCGCAAGGAATCCTTTATGTCTACCACCCACACGTTTATCTTGGGGACACATAGTACAGTCAAAGTTACACGCTCCGTTAACTTCGATTACTGCTCTATCTATCTTTATGTCACCCATCTTTGTTCTCCAGTATGTGTGGTGCTATCTCTGCTAAATCTTCTAGGTACATATCCCAAGGGTAATGACGTAGACAAGAGGATGCCATTCTTCGTATCTCTTTCATATCATCTCTCGTGTACTTACCACTATGAGTCTGTAAATCTTTCAAGAACTCTGCGGTACGCTTTAGTGCTTGGTATCTTTCATCGGGCATTGTCATTATAATATTTCTCATCCTTCTTTTCGAAGTGTCTTGCTTTGTGTTTACTTTTACCTAATAGGTCTTTCATGTCATCTAACCAAGACCATATGTTTCTACCTTTATCATAGGTTGTTGTAAGGGCATGGGGTGTATGATACTTAGTGATACCCTCTCTACTTATAATTAACATAGGTCTATATAAGTTACGAGCAATGTAATGCCACATTCCATCATAGCATACGATCTGTCTACAGGTTGATATGTGATACAGTGCTTCTCTCACTGGTGTTCTATAAGTCAACTCTACTACATATAATCCTGCCGCAGACAACTGTCTTATTATAACATCCCACTCATCGTTTGTCAACTCTTTTTTCCATGTTCTTGGAGTTTCCGCATTAAACGTTGGTCTCCAGATAACTACCTTACGTTTGTCGATATCCCTGAACGCATCTTGTCTGAACCCCCAATCATTACATGGTATGTCAGATCCTTCCTTATCATCATACCTACCATTCTGAAACCAGAACCTTGCCTTGTTCTTACGGACTATCGCGGCAATACGTTTACTACCGTCTGCCTCTTCTACGACATCATCTCCGAACTTCCAATCTCTGTAGCGACTGTATGCTTCGTAGATGTGCTTGATCGTTACATCATCTTGTCTGTTATAGAATGAATGTAGATAGTCACACCGTTCGATGATCGTCTCTGGATCCTCGAAGTGGTGGTTGTGACTCTCATCATGTTCCCAATGAAACTCTAACTCGACCTTTGTGCCAGTTTCATAGGCGTGGTTATGGGCACAATTAAGTGCCCACATAAAATCACCTACTCCGGGAGTACCACGCCATGATATAATCTCCACCTTACTTCTTCGTACTCAATGCTTCCTTCGCATAGAATGCGGCAACTATCGCGGCAACTGATACAAAGTATGTGGGTGCCATTGAACCTAATGTAGTCGTTGCTTCGGACAAACCTGCGAGTGAGGCAAGTACAACTGCGAACGGATACAACAACATACCATAGAGGGCAAACCACGCCATCTTACGTTGGGCATCGCGCATCGCATCTGCGTCTTCTAATTCCTTACGTTTAAACTCTAGGTGCATAGAGAGTTCTGACTCAGTGATATGTCCATCACCGTCAACGTCTGCTCCTAACATCGAACCATCCGAGTCTACTGTTAATACTTTCTTATCTGCCATTTTATTCTTCCCTTATTCCTGTTGAATGAACTTCACTTCCCATCATGTTCCAGTTGAATCCTATAACGATCTTCTCACCTTCGTATACATACGGACTCTTGTGTGGTAACATACCGGGAAACAATACGACTTCTCCTTCCGAGGGTTGGATATCCGACCCCATTAGTTTTGTGCCATTACGAGGTTCGTCTAGTACTAGTGATATAACACCAGACATATTACAACCTTCGTGTGTGTGATAATCAAAGTCTGCGCCATCACGGTATTCTGCGAACCAACAGTTCTGCATTTCCCAATCCGAGCATCTCCACCCTGCCATATAATCTTCTACGCACTCATTCACCATCTCGTGAACTTGTTTCCGATACAACTCCGATCCACCTTTCAGATCTACCTTATAATCAGAGGCACTCATCTTGGCATACTTGGTTTCGTTATCTGCTTTGATCATCTCGATTGCCATCAACACTTCGTTCTGCAATCTGTCAAAGTCTTTAATCTTATACTTCTTTATATATTCGAACATTAACCATATTTCCTATATCCACTTGTTCCATTACCGATCATAACATTAAAGTTCATGCCAATGATAGTCTTCTTACCTTTAGCAGGACTGCCAGTGTGTGCCGCGCTTGCAGGATATATCACTAACTCACCTTCCTTTAACACTTCATTGTAACCCCATATCTTTGTACTGTCACTAGGGTCATCAATTTGTAACTGTAGTACTGCGACTAGGTTGCAACCTTCGTGAGTGTGCCAGTCAAATGTGCCACCTTCGTCATACTGAGTCCACCAACAGGTAAGCATTTCATAATAGTCTGTGCCACCCTGTTTCATATAATTCTGCATGGGTTCTGCTATTATTTGTAAAACAAGATCCCAGTATCTCGCATCGGCAATTTCTAACCAATCACTATGCACATTATCAACGGCATCTTCGTCATCTCTCCATATACAGGGTTTGTCTTTTCTTTCCTGTTCTATGTATTTGAGAAACACTCTCTGGTACTGTTCGAAGTGTTGGATCTTATACTTCTTTATGAACTCCACCTAGAATACCTTTACACCGTACTTCTGTTCCCAGAGGTGAGCATCATGCTCATCATTAACCATCGGTCTTCCTCGAATGTTTAGACTAGTATTTAGTAACATAGGAACTCCTGTCCTCTCATAGTATTCTTCGATGACTTTACGGAAGACTGACTTACAATCCTTCTTGACTATCTGGACACGAGCAGTACCATCAACGTGGGTGACTGAATCATAATCGTGTTTGGCAATCGAGGTGTATTGCATATATTCATTCATAGGGCCAGAGAAGTACTCGTCCGCATACTCTTCTAGGATAGCAGGGGCGAATGGACGGTACTTCTGTCTCTGCTTTATATCGTTTACTGTGTCTTTTACGTCATATCGCACGTCTGCTATCAAAGATCTATTACCTAACGCTCTTGGGCCAAACTCTGCTTTACCGTTCGCCAGACCGCATACTTTAGCGTCTAACAGGTGATCGACTACTAGACGAGGGTTAACCTCTCTTCTTATGTTGTAACCGGAATATGGTGACCAAACTAATCGATCTCCTCCAGTTTCCTTTGCCCACTGCAATGCCGCACAACCCAATGACGATCCTGCGTCTGTGGGTGAGATAGCAATATGTACCTCATCGAACATCTTGTGTATTAATGTATTGATAACAACATTCTGTGCGCACCCACCACCGTAGACAACTTTGGATCCCCACTGTCTTGCGAGTGTCATTACTGTCATTATGCCATACTTAGCAAACTCTTGGATACCTGCCGCAAAGTCTTCTCTGCTATTGACTGCAAGGAACTTAGTCAGTTCGTTTCTCATTGCAGTTCTATAGTCCATACGTCTTATGAGTTCGGCATCTGATTTATGTTCTGGGAAGTCTCGAATACTGTTCCACCAACCGATAAGGTATTTTACCATATCTGGGGGTGCGGTGCCATAAGAACTTAGTCCCATAACAACATACTCATCTTCAAGTGGACGTAAACCCAACAGATCTGTGGCAGTAGTGTAGACTAATCCTACAGACTTAGGGTTATCCCATTTGTGTAGTAACTCAAACTTGTGGTTGTATATGGTAGCACACTGACCTTCTCCTACTCCATCAATAGAAACCATTACGGTATCTTTGGTAGATTCCCACGGACGTGTGTAGAATGCCATAGCACAATGCGACTTGTGATGGTTGTGGTAGTATATTGGTTGTAATGCTTTTCCGTGATGGGAGGTGTTTCTTCTGTGGATAAAACCACTGGGTGATATTTGATCACCTTCGTAGAATGAAAGCGAGTCATCTTCTCGAACCTCACTCCATAGATCTTCGTGGATTTTCTTGTCGTTCTTCTTCTTGGAATAGCGTTCGGAGTGGGACGCATAGGTCACCACTCCTTTGTCTATTATTGATAGTGCAGAGTCATGGAAGTCTTCACTAAAACCAACGTATCTCATATTATATTCTCATGGGTTGTCTATGAGAGTATATATGCTTTAGATACCTGTTATGTATTCGTAGATGTCTTTCCAGTTCTTGGCAAGTTTGATAGTCTCGTGGTGCATATTGAAACTATGTTCCATCAGTATAGAGTCTAGTCCTAACTCAACACCTAACTCAGCATTCTTAACCTTGTCTTCTACCCAGATATATCCAGAGTCTCTGTAAGGTTCTAGTGCTTCGTCCTTGTCATCACCGCAACCAAGGATGATGTACTTCTCGAACAAGGTCACACCGAACAACTTCTCTAGGTTCATAATCCTCAACTTCTGTGCGTTGACCTGATTACTTTGACTAGTGATCGCGTGGAATACATATCCATGCTCTTCGTGTAACTTCTTCATGTAATGCATTGCGTCTCTAAGAGGAGGTAGGAACCCCATCATAGAACTCTCGTTGAACATTCTTACTAGGAACTTACCTTCAGGATATGATAAACCATATGTCTCTGATATGTCGTAGCAGTGTTCTTTCTTAATCTCTTGTCCTTGTTCGGACATCCAAACATGGAAAGCGTATGCCCAGTTAAGGACTACACCATCAATGTCTGTTAATATTATTTTCTCATCGTTATACATAATTCTCTCTTTTCTTATAACCAACTGGGTAGTGATCTCTCAACTCCCAGAACCATTCGTCTAAAATTTGGAACTCACCTTCTGAGATGAACTCCACTCCGTCATTGAATCTAACATATCTAGGTGTATGTTTCATTATTATTGTGCCTCCAATCAGTGTTTGACGCGAGATGTTTCCAACCAATCAATCGTGTTGTTAACTTCTTCGAGTACTTCGGGGTACTTAGTGGCAAGTGATACTATCGTTGAACCGAGGTAACCCAACATATAGTTGGCACCACCATCTCGCGAGTCTGTGGCGGCATTCTCACCGCCATTTGCGCGAATCAGTTCTATCATCTTCTCAACAGTTTGTGCTTCATTCATAATCATTTCTCTCTTCATTAATCAATTCAATACAAGTATTATACCCTACTATTGTTTTGAAGTCAAGTGATTTCGAGAATTAATTTCAATTAAGCGTGACCGGATTACTGTTTGTAGTACTGACTGAATCGACCTTCTTTGATGTGACGTAGCATATCTAACTTCCACTCACCACCTGTATAGTGACACATCTTGGCAGTCTCAAAGAATACCTTCTCTGTGACATAGTGTGGGGAGTCGTTCCACGTCTGGGGAATGGTTACTAGGTCAAAGTCGTGTTCCATCAACTGACCTGATATGAAAGGTTGGTCGTTCATAATAGACATATGGTACTGTGCCTCTGGTGCGAAGAACCACTCTTCCCAGTCCATAAACAACTCACGCGCACGAAGACGTGCTTCCTTAGACCATATGACCATACCTGTATTAAGGATGGTGATCTTGGATGGTTTGTTTGGTGCGAATACTGGCACGACAGGAATGTCGTGATATTGATACTTGGCAGAGAAGTCTGCGAAGTTCTGTTTCTTATAGTCCCACGAGTTGTAACCACCACCCCCAGAAGTTACATAGTCACTCTCTAGGACACCAAAGACTTCTCCCTCTTCGCAGAGATCAAAGATGTCCTCGTCGGTGTTGACCATGATATCAGTATCAGCAAACAATACCTTGTCGTACTGGTCAAACATAGGGTCATATATTACGCGCAAACATTCAAACAACAATGCGGTACTGTCATCTGACTTAACGAACTCTAGTGTATCAGCATAGTGATGATCCGCACCTATGGTTAAGGCATACTGTTCGAAGGATTTTCGAGAATGTTCCGCAACTTCTAGATACAGTTCACCTCTCTTCCTGTCCTTGATCATCCCACGTTCATCAACTTTATCATTAACTACCATGTACTGGAATATCGCGTTCTTCATATTATCTCATCAATAGTTTCTTAGATCTAGGACGCTCAGTGTCTACGTCCTTGATCCTTAATTTAGTTACACCTGATTGGTACAACTTCTTATGCTTATCACGTTTCTTATTACTATCATCGTGGCGTGTGTACTTTGCCATGATTGGTCATCCTTTAGATTGATTCTAATCGTACCATTAATCGTTCGGCACGGTTTGTTACTTGCTTATACCACAGACTATCTCGTCCTTCGACACCTGCGCGTTTCCAGTCATGGTCTTCTAATGCGGCACGGAAGTTCTTGAACTTACCAAGACGTGTGCGTCCCATATTGAACATCATATTAACCAGTACTTGCTGTGCGGCATCCGGGAAGTCATTGAACCCATCTCCGTATAGAGCAACACATTCTGCGATGGATAGGTTAAGGTCTGCGTCGAAACATTGTGCAACACGTTCTTCGCTAATAGGTGTTCCGAGATCCATTCCGCTTTCCGCATCCGATTCGAGTACGAGATGGCCGACTCCGAAAGTAGGGTAACCGAGGTGATCGGCATAGATTTCATACTTGACTCCTTCGTCTATCTTTAGGGTTTCGAAAATCTCTTGTCTCTGTTTACTGCTCATTCTTCTTCTCCGATTGTTTAATTCTAGGTGACGCGTATTGTTTCATATCCCCATGCATATTCCAATTAAAGGATATAACAATCTTCTTGGCATTCACTGGTTTACACGAGTGTGGATGCATAGATGGTAATAGAACAACCTCGCCCTCTTTAATAGGTTTGCTGTAATACTCTATATATGTATGGTCTTTCTCATCATCTAATAATAGATGAACGACTCCTGCCATATTACATAATGTGTGGGTATGGTGTATATACTCACCACCTGTCTCATATTTATGTACCCATGCAGTCACTATCCCCCAGTCTTCGCATCCCCATGATTTGCAATATTGATCAAGAGCAGGTGCGACCATCTCTAAAAAGTATCTCTGAAATAACTGAGACTTCTTTTCGATACGATTAGACAATGGATGAAAATCATGGGTGATATCGTAATCACCGTAGATAGAATATCCATCTTCTAACGACACTTCATTTAAAAACCTTTCTCTCCACTCCTTGTAGTCTTTGACTGGGTAAGACTGTACATGATCCATTACTTATAACTTTCTCCACGTTATCACTTTATGATATTTATTATTACCAGAAATCTCACCGCGACAATAGACATATTCCTCAGTTTCGCTTACCTGCTCAAAAGATGTTTGGAATTGCCAACCTGCTTCGTCATGGTACCCACTGTGCTGTGGCATTGTCATTATCAATAGACCACCTTCTTTGAGACTAGATGCCACATTAGGCAAACATTCTGCGGTGGCAAGTTCTAAGTTAAATAGATCACACGCAGTAATTAAGTCATATTTCTTTGGTAAAGGATGTTCATTAATATCAAGTTCTGACACACGAGCATATCTTCCACTCGCTCGTGCAATTTCTACCTGACCAATAGACACATCATATCCAACCATGTCTCCCCTTCGCCATGCTTTGGCGAGAAGTCCAGTACCACAACCAATATCTGCTTTGTCTGTTCGTTGTTCGATATCTGGTAGGTCATTCATTACCTCTGCCATCTTCTCGTGAGAGACACAACCCAATGCGAGTGCCTGTTCCTCGTAGGTATGCCAAGCGTTATAACGTCTCTTTATCAGTTCGACATTATAGGTGGCATTACGAATAACGTTACCATCAGGATCGTAGGCAGGGTATTTCATTACGCTAAACTCCGCTTGACCAACTCATTGTTGATCTTCTGCTTCATTTTTGGTATTGCGCGTTCCAGTGCTTCTTCTAATACTTTAGTCGGTGTATCCTTCATGTAGAAGTGTTGAACTGTTGCTTTACCAGAACCCTTCGCACGAATCACACTACTCTCTTTAAATTTAGTTGGCATCATTTACTCCCTGAGAAATTTCTTGCCGTTTGGTCTACGAGCGTTATCTTTATCGCCCATCATTTCCTTAGTCATTATATAGTCACGAACGAAGTCCGAACGTACAATATCTTTCCAAGTGAATTCTACTACTGTGAAACCTTTCATCATTTCAAGGATATCCATGAAACGGATGATACCATTCTTATCTCCGTCTTTAACGAAGTCAGACTGGTAGTAGTCACCACAGAATATGATCTTACAGTTCTGACCTACACGAGTTATTATACTATCTAATTCGTGGAATGTCAAGTTCTGCATCTCATCTACCACGATTACCGCATCATTGATAGTGGTACCACGGATGTGAGATGTACTAATAAACTCTATACTTCCATTCTCGTTAAGTTTAGAGTATGCTTCGCTGTCATCAAACAACTCAGCACAAATTGTTTTGTAGGGTGCGGTGTACGCATCCATCTTCTCTTCCAATGTTCCCGGAAGGAATCCGATCTCTCGCGTAGGTACGATTGACCTACACACAACAACCTGTGAATATTGGTTGCTTTTATTCAACACTTCTTCGAGTGCCAGATAAAGAGCAGTGAACGTCTTGCCTGTTCCTGCGCTACCAGACATCACAATGTGATCTCCAGACTTATATCCTTTAAATACTTCTTCCTGTCCTGTAGTCATAGGGTCTACGGTAAGCAGATCATCTATGCGTAAGGTCTTTGGTTTATGCGCGAGTTTTGGTTTCATGTCTTAATAGTATTCCCTTCTCCCGAACCTTCTTTGATTCGTTGTAATAGTTCACGGTGTCCCGACCCCGCCATACTCAGAGCAGACTTACTACCTGACACCAGACTAGGTGCCTTGGTGAACGTCCTTACTAGATGGGGGTTATCGATGAGGTATTGATCATAGTTTGCGATGGATACTACTGCTTCGGTAATCTCATCGGTCTCTATGTTTCTAAAGTCATATAATGGCATAATATTTGTCCTAACTGTCCATACGACACCCCTCCGAAGAGGGATGAAGAGATATGGATCACCTTCCTTATTGAGTCATTTGCAGAGTATCTGCGATAGTTTGATTTAAAAAGTCTTGCTTCTTGGACATCTTATATGCCAGATCTGTTTTGCCCTTCTTATGAAGTTTAGCAATGTAATGACCTAGTTCTTTGTTGTCCTTCTTCAATCGATCTATTTGGTTCTTCGACATCAACACCTCTCTTTCTATTACGGTTAAGTGGGTTTAGGGGTTACGGTATTAAGTTAGGGAAAGTCTCCTGTGCTAGTTTCTTGTTAAGGTACTTGACTGGTCGCTTCTTCGCTACCATGCTCAAGATTATATTTGCATCGGAAGGGTGTACACTTTCGAGCATACGCATAAACATGGATTCTCTCTTCATAGAGTTCATGTTGTTACCATAACCACCTTTGACATAGTATCCAAATTCTTTATGTGCTTTATGGAGACTTTGCGGAGATGACTCTGGACGGTTCGGGGTATAGGGTGGCGTACCTTCAGGCAAGATCCACACAAGGCGATCATCGAAGGTTCCACGCAGGACATCTCGCAGTGCCGGAGTGTCGTGCTTTTGTAACAACGCAACACGTTCTGCGTTATCAGTTGTTTTTGCGAAGAGGTCAAATACTTCAAAGACCTCGTAAGTTCGGTAATGTGCCATTAAATAATTCCTGTTTCTAATAGTATATAGTGTTTAGAGAGTTTGTACAGTTACTTATAACTGTGCTAAATGTAAAAAAAACCCCCCCAATCACTTTCGAAAAGAGGGGGGGAGAAAACCATCATGCCGAGTGCCAACGAGTATTTACTCAGGGAGGGCCCGGTAGGTTTATCCTTTCATTTATGCGACCATCTTATCTTCACGCTCTAGGTCATCAATGCGTCCCTGAAGCATATCAAGGTCTTCTTGTATATCATAACCTTCGGTAGTACACTCGTAAGGTGTGTTGTAGTTTCCGACATTGATGTCGGTGTAGTGACTACGGTGGAAGTAATCGGTCATGCTATCATCTTCGTTGAAGAAACGTGGCCCTTCCATTGCTTCTTTGAGTTCTTTAATGAAAGCAACAAC
>ENA-OSJC01000025-OSJC01000025.1-marine-metagenome-genome-assembly--contig:-NODE-25-length-148990-cov-7.595254_pt1 | contig 148990 bp, 152 predicted proteins | sample MGYA00237885_ERZ534234 | MGnify/ENA primary metagenome ERZ534234 (study PRJEB26413, sample SAMN06343907) | marine metagenome | isolation source: coastal waters | place: Atlantic Ocean: West Antarctic...
ACTTCAACAGGTGTTGGTTCTACTTCAACAGGTGTTGGTTCTACTTCAACAGGTGTTGGTTCTACTTCAATAGGTTTAATAATATTAATTAAAGTCTCTGATACAGGGGGAGCTACTGAAGTTAGTGATGCAAAATCCTCAAGCGTAATTAGTGAAACCTCCGATATCTGGATTGCATTTTCCTCATCTGAACTAAACAAGGGCGCGCCAAATATTGCAATTCCAATAAGCACCAAATGTGCAAAACCTGATATTTTGAAGCCAGCATCCACTATAATTACCTAAGGATCCGTACCATTTAGTTTAGGACCACCTGCATCCGTCACCAAACCAATATTGTTAAAGCCGCCAGCATTTAATGCACCCATAACTTTCATTACATCCGCATAATTTACAGTACCGTCAGCCCGTAAAAAGACTTTATTACCACTTCGCTCTGCCGAAATTGCCTGTAATTTTATTATTAGATTTTTTCGATCTATTTCAGTGTTTTGTAACATCACACGCCCATCAGAAGTTAGCGCTATTGTAAGTGGTTCTTCTTGTTCGGTTGGCAACGCCTGGGCTGCAGTTTTGGGCAATTCTATTGGCACTCCAACTGTAAGCATTGGTGCTGCAACCATAAATATAATTAATAATACCAACATAACATCTACAAAAGGTGTCACATTGATTTCAGCCATAGGCCGACTTTTAGCATGGCTCCGGCGGCGTTTTCCACCACCACCTCTTGGTGCAATTGATGCGCCCATGATAGGCTCCTATGTATCGAGTTGACGAGACAAAATAGTAGAAAACTCATCAGCAAAGCTTTCATATCCACCAATCAAACGGTCTGCATCAGCGGATAATTTATTATAAAAGATGACAGCTGGTATAGCTGCCAGAAGCCCCAAAGCAGTGGCAACCAAGGCCTCAGCAATACCTGGAGCGACTACAGCTAAGTTAGTATTTTGCTGAATAGCAATTTCTTCAAAGGCATTTTTAATTCCCCAAACAGTTCCAAACAAACCAATAAAAGGTGCAGTTGACCCAACAGTTGCTAAAAATGTAAGCCCATTATTTAAATTTTCACTTTCTCGCGCAATAGCAACATCCATTGAACGATCTATTCGCTGTTGAGCTCCACCAATTAAATTTTCCCCACGGTGAGATCTCTCCCATTCACTCATTGCCGCTGCAAAAATCTTTTCGTTAGCGCCAGATGGATCTGACCCTACTCGCTCATATAATTGATCGAGTGGCGCTCCAGACCAAAAAGCACGGTCAAATAAATATGCATTTTTTCGTGCTGTTCTGTAATTGATAAATTTTTGAATTATTATTGACCACGACCATATAGATGCGAAGGTCAACATCAACATTACTAACTTAACCGTGAATGTTGCTCGTAAAAAAAGTGCAAGTACAGAAAAATCAATTTCTGACGCTGCCACAAGTGCTTCAGTTTCCATTATAATGCTCGTTCTGCCTAGGGTCACTATTTATTAGCAACGCATTTATTATCAAATATAACATAACAAATAAATAATCAGAAAACTATAATTTTCATACCTTTTTAATCCTTAAGCGGCAAACTGCTGTAATTTTTCTATGATTTGGGATGGCAATCGGGTGGGCCGTCCTTCAATTGTTACATAAGCAATGGTTACAATTGACGAAAAAAGTAGTTTATCTGAATTGAAAACACGCTGGTCAAAAATAATTTTTGCCCCTGAAGCAGATATTAAAACAGTTTTAACTGTTAACTCATCATCCATTTGTGCAGATGCATGATAATTTGCAGTTATACTTTTTACTGCAAATAGATACCCCTGTTTCTTCAAAAAAAGTTGATCAATTCCAACTTTACGTACCAGTGTTGAACGTCCTCGTTCAATAAATTTGAGATAATTTGCATAATAAACAATGCCTGCTAAATCTGTGTCTTCGTAATAAACACGTAAAGAAAAATTATGTATCATTAAATCATATCTGCTAACAGTATGTTGGCTCGTGCAGATAATCGCAACGAATGGCTTGGTTTTTCAGTTGCATGAGGCAAAACTGGATCGTAAGCCGCACGTATCAGTGCAGCATAATTTGGTTTAGGTATACAAAGACTATTTTCTTTTATTACAGCAATTGGGCTTTCTTTTAAAAATGCATTGGGACCAAACAATGCCAAACATTGGTAGGTTTCGCCCATTGCAAGTGCTTGAACAGACATTTCGGCAGTATCTCCAAATACTTTTATCAATTGTACACACATTTTAATTCCACCGTCAGGGCCAAAAGAAAAAATGCGGTAGGTACTAGTCTGAGTAATTTGTAATTTTGCAATAATATCTTTTAAATTTGGGATTAAATTTTCAAGGTCAGGCACTACTAAAATTTCATCCCAGTTATGGCAAAAAAACCACATAAAATTTGCACCCAATTCAGGATCAGTTTCTTCAATTTTAGATCCAGTTATACCAACTGCGGTAACGATGGCAGACTTAATGTGCTTGAGAGTTTCATCATCAACACCAAAGATAACTGGCACTATAGGACGGCTCCAACGTGCAAATCTAAAGACCCCATCTACTTGGCTAAAAAGAGCTTCTATTTTAGCACTACTTAAAGCAAGTTCAGTCATTTTTTGCCTGTAAATAAATCTGTCTGATTCGAAGACTTCGGTGCACGCATTCCCAAATGTGTCCAAGCTTTTTGCCCTAACATTCTTCCACGAGGTGTTCGTTGGACTAAGCCTTGTTGCAATAGAAATGGCTCAACAACTTCTTCAATCGCATCACGTGATTCAGATAATGCTGCCGCGATAGTTTCTACACCAACAGGGCCACCTGCATAGTTTTCAGCAAGCATTCGCAAATAGCGCCGGTCAGCGCCATCTAAACCTAAATCATCAACACCTAAACGCGTCAAAGAGCTATCAGCTAATTCTTTAGATATAGCTCCGTTACCCTCAACTGTTGCAAAATCAACAACCCGCCGCAATAAACGACCTGCAATCCTTGGAGTACCCCTTGCGCGGCGTGCAATTTCACGAGCACCTTCAGGTGATGCATTAATACCCATAAGCCGCGCACCACGTTCAACAATAAAACATAACTCCTCAACAGTGTAAAACTCTAGCCGGACAGGAATACCAAAACGATCACGAAGTGGTGTTGTCAACAAACCTAACCGTGTAGTTGCACCAACTAACGTGAATGGCTGAAGGTCAATGCGAACAGACCGAGCGGCTGGACCTTCACCAATCATTAAATCTAATTCAAAATCTTCTAGTGCTGGATATAAGACCTCTTCTACTACGGGGTTTAACCGATGGATTTCATCAATAAATAAAACATCTTTTTCTTCTAAATTTGTTAGAATAGCAGCTAAATCTCCTGCTTTTGCTAACACAGGTCCAGAAGTCATACGAAAGTTAACACCAAGTTCTTTAGAAATTATCTGCGCTAAAGTTGTCTTACCCAAACCCGGAGGACCATAAAAAAGTGTATGATCCATGGCTTGGCCACGTTTTTTTGCACTTTCAATGAAAATCTTTAGATTAGCACGCGCATCTGCCTGACCTGTAAAATCATCCAAACTTTGTGGGCGCAATGCACGATCAACATCATCAACCAAGGGTTGTGGTCGCAAATTAGGGTCAGGCTCTCTCATATCTTATAATAACCTATCAGCCTTTCGGAGCCAAGAGCTTCAATGCCGCTTTAATCAAACCAGTAGCGCTTAAATCAGGCATTTCTCCACTGGCTTTAGCTACGGCTGTTGCTGCATCACCATGTCCATAGCCAAGATTTATTAAAGCAGATAATGCATCTGCTTGCGCACCAGCTTCTGATTTCAGCACTGATGAGCTTGGGGGCATATCTATAGGAGTTTGAACATCAATCACCATAGTCTCATCGGCCTCAACCAATGCCGCTCCTTCGCCACCCATCGCCATAATTTTTGGTGCTTTATCTTTTAGTTCTGTAATAACTCTTTGTGCAATTTTGGGCCCAACTCCTTGAGCAGATTTAATCGCAGCTACATCACCCAATGCAATAGCGCGTGACACACCATCAGTCCCTAAAGTTGACGCGATTGCTAGGGCAGCCTTTGCCCCTACTCCTTGCACTGTTGTTAATAGCTTATGCCATTCTTTATCAGCCAAAGTAGTAAAACCAAACAACTGCAAATTGTCCTCACGCACTAATAAGTCTGTATATAATGCAATCACACCACCCCTAGCAGGTAGTCCTGATAATGTTCTATCAGAACAGTAGACCATATAGCCTACTCCCTGCACGTCCACTAAAACATGGTCAGTCCCGCGATAATCAACGCGGCCCGTAATTTTACCAATCATACTTCCCCCTGTGCGCGCGCAACCGCAGCTTCCAGTTTTCCTGAAAATTGTGAGTGGTGCGCATGACACATAGCAATAGCTAGCGCATCAACTGCGTCTGGCCCCACAAAACTTATACCTGGCAATTGCATACGAACCATATGTTCCACTTGCTTTTTATCCGCATGACCAACACCTACAACAACTTTTTTAATTGTATTGGGTGCATATTCTGCAACATCAAGTCCAGCCTGAGCGGGAACTAACAAACAAATGCCCCGCGCTTGTCCCAATTTTAATGTTCCAGCACCATCTTTATTTACAAAAGTTTTCTCAACCGCAGATGTTGTCGGTCGATGAACCCGTATAACATCGGTCAACTGTTCGTGTAATTCAAGCAAACGCTCTGCAAGTGTTCCCGTAGAGGATTTGCAAACCCCATTACCTACATGAGTAATTTTAGAGCCTGCAACATCAACGACTCCCCAACCCAAATTTCGCAATCCAGGATCAATACCAATAACACGCATGTATTTATTCCAATTTTTTTCAATATAGCACGAAACAAGAACATTCGCCAAGAGAAGAATTAAGCCCTCCCATTAATTATAATTTTATATTGTTCGATAGGTATGCATAAATTGCACATCGGGAATGCATTAATGGCATTTGTAAGTAACCCATTACAAGCATATGTAAATTCCATAGACATTCACTGATAAAGGGAATTTTATCATGGCAAATTTTGTAAATACATCTTCACAACCACTTGGCTCAATAACGATTTTTCGTGTAGCAAGCCTCTTGGAAGCAGCTTTTACAGCTGTAATTAGAAGGCATCAATCGCGCAAAACCAAAACTGCTTTATCCAAACTGACAGAACGTGAACTGAAAGATATTGGACTAACGCGTGGTGATATCAATAACTTATTTTGAGTTAAAAATATTTATTTGAACACAAGTTTAAATTTATAGTGACCCCAAATGATAATATAATAGACGTCTCAAAGAACAATCTCTGGGGCGTCTTTATTTTTTAGTATAGCATACCACCAAAAATAGCATAGAAGCAGCCACCTAAGATTTACATAGAGTTAATGTTGACCATTCTGTTAATTTAGTATGAGCGACTAAATCAAACCCTTCGTCAGCATATGCTTCAATCACATCTTCTGCTTGACTGTTTAAAAGGCCTGACAAAATTACATATCCACTTTTTGTGGAATGTTTAGCTATATCAGGCGCTAGGGCAATCAGTGGCCCTTTTAGAATATTAGCAAGAATTAAATCATAGGGCGCTTTTGCATGAAGATGAGGATGATCAAAACCTGCACATGTTAATACGTTAATTCGATCCCCTAAACCATTTACAACAGCATTAGCTTTAGATGTTTTTGTGGCAATCTCATCAATGTCGCTCGCTAAAATTTGGCCAGGCCAACATAAGGCAGCACCCATTGCTAGCACAGCAGTTCCACAACCAATATCCACAATATTTTTAGCAGTAAATCCAGAATTTACTAAAGTATCTAACGCCATTAAACAGCCTTTAGTTGTCCCATGATGACCTGTACCAAACGCCATGGCCGCTTCAATTAATAATGACTTAGAGCCATAAGGAACTTTGTCTGCGTCATGTTCACCATAGACAAAAAAACAGCCCGCTTCTACTGGTGCTAATTCACGGCGAACCTCTGCAACCCAATCTTTATCAGGAAGCTCCGAAATTACAAAAGGTTGTGCTCCATATGCTGCACTCAAAATTAGAAGCTCAATTTCATTAGGTGCTTCAATAAAATATCCACTTACCTCAAATATACCAGAGCCGTCTTCAATTTCTGATATTCCCACACCATAAGGAGCATTATTCAAGCTTTCTAATGCAAAACTTAATCTATTTGCACTATCTTTTCCTTCAAGTGATGTAAGCGAAGTATATGTCGGCATTTTTGTTTCCAAAATTGTTTTATCCGGAATTAATTCAGATCAGACCATGCGTCAAGTATCCACGCCAACTGGACAGCTAACACCCGTACCACCAATTCCACAATATCCACTAGGGTTTTTTGCAAGATATTGTTGATGATATGTTTCTGCATAGAAAAATTTAGAACTATTCAAAATTTCAGAAGTAATTATCCCAAATTCATTCGAGTCTAAACGCTGCTGATATAAATTTTTACTAGCAAACGCAGCCATTCGTTGAATAATATTATAAAAATATATACCAGATCGATATTGTGTTCCTTGGTCGTTTCCTTGGCGCATGCCTTGGGTAGGATTATGCCCTTCCCAAAATGCTTTTAAAAGTGTTTCGTAAGTGACAATAGATGGATCAAATACAACCCAAACAACTTCATTATGGCCTGTCTGACCAGAGCAAACCTCTTCATAAGTTGCATTGGGCGTGTATCCTGCCGCATAGCCAACCGCTGTTGTCCAAACGCCTTCAATCTGCCAAAAAATACGCTCCACACCCCAAAAACACCCCATTCCAAACATTGCTTGTTCAAAACCTTCTGGAACCGCACCTTTAATTGGTGTGTTAAGCACAAAATGCTTGGAAGCCGTTTCAATTTCATAATCTCGGCCAGGCAAAGCATTGGATGCATTAGGAATATCTATTGTGCGTTTAGTGAAAAACATAGGGCTCTCCTCAGTTTATATCTAAGATAGTTAAGAACTATCGCATTTTCAATTTACTTTGATATGACTTTTAAATGTGTTTTTTCAACATTTTTAATAAACCACCAACCAAATATCACACTTGCTATACCCGAAATAACATATGCTATACCTTGGCCATAGACTACACCAGAAGCGCCATAAATCGACGCCCCCCATATACACAGTGGTAACATAACAACACCATCCTTAATCCAATTAAATAGTGTTGAATATAATGGCTTTCCTAAATTATTGAACGACGCATTTGATACATATAGAGCTCCAGCAAAAGCATAACTGCCTGCTGCAATGTAATTAAATGCTTCAATTACTGTTCTAGCACCTGCGCTTAAATTAAATACTTGCAAAATAAATGGTGTTAATATCGCAAGAAGTGACCACACAACAAACACATAGAATGTTGAGAAGATAAGTGCATCACGGTAAGCAGTTCGTACACGATTAAACTTTCTTGCTCCAAAATTTTGACCTACAATCCCCCCAATAGCACCCGATAATGCAAATACACCTCCAAAAGCTACTACAGTGACGCGCCCTAATACAGCCCAACCAGCCATAGCAGATTCACCAAAATCAGAAATAACGCTTGTTGCCAACATGTTTCCCGTAGGCGAAGCCAATTGAGTTAAAATTGTTGGGACTGCAATCATTGTGAAAGGTAGATACCAACGCTTAATATCAGTGAATGTGATGGTAGCTGCTAAATCTTTGACTTTAACAACAAAATAGATTGCTAAAATTGCTGAACTAGTACGTGCCACAGAAACACCAAGGGCGGCACCATCCATGCCCATATCAAATCCAAATATAAATAATGGATCAACAATTGCAGCTACACATCCAGATGAAACTGTCACCATCATTGAACGTACACCATCTCCCTCTGCACGCAAAACAGCTGATCCAATCATACCAAGAGCCATAATAGGCAATGAAGGCACAGAAATTAATAAAAAGGCTGAAGCTGACTCCAACGTTGCGCCTTCTGCACCAATAGAAATTAATATTTCTCTTCGAAAAATTAATAAAAATACTACAGTAATCAAAAGAACACAAAAAGTAAGCATTGCAAAAACAGAAGTTTGTTTACGAGCGTCTTCCCAGTTCTCTGCCCCCAAAGATCTAGACACTAATGCAGTTGCTGCAATCATAAATGCTATACCAACAGATATTGTAAAAAATTGAACTGTCCATGCAAATCCCATTGCCGCCATAAAGCTTTCGTTATCCAGTTGCGATACCCAAAATAATGTAATTGCATCTATGAAAAACATAAATGTTAACCCAATCATTCCAGTTGTAGTCATTACAGCCACATGACGCATTGTGGAGCCTGTAGTAAACCGAGCTTGTCTCTTCATCTTTATTCCCTAAAATTTGAAAAAATAGTTTCGTTACCGGCCTTAGGATGCCTTGGAATACAAAATGATAACCCCAAAGATATAGCGGCAATGACTGCAGCGACTGCAAAAACTGATGCTGGTGAAAACAACCAAACGTATCCTAGCAAAGCAGGTAAAGCTACAGCCCCAATATGATTAATTGTAAACGCTACTGCGGCAGTTGAAGAAATATCTGCAGGATCTGCAATTTTTTGAAAATAAGTTTTTTGTGCTATGGATAGGCCAAAAAATAAGTGATCGAGAACATATAGGGTAGCAGCAAAAAATACACTCCAACCAAAAATATAAACACCACCATAAGCAGCAAAAATTACAATTAAACCAAAATATTCAAATATTAATGCATTTCGCTCACCAAACCTGAAAACAATACGCCCAATAATAGGCCCAAATATCATGTTTGCTATATAATTAATTAAAAATAATACAGTTACTTCATGTACTTCAAAACCAAATCTTTCCACCATCATAAATGCTGCAAAAACAATAAAAATCTGTCGACGTGCACCAGCCATGAACTGCAAAACATAAAATAACCAATAGCGCTTGCGTAATAAGAAGGTTTTATTTTGGACAGTTGGCCCATGGAAGCGTGGATACGCAAAAAAACAAAATACTGCGATCAAAATCGTAATGCTACCACTAATCATATATAGTACATTGTAATCCCAACCCAAAACCCACCAAGTGATAGCAACTCCACCATAAGCAATAAGCGAGCCTGCTGAACCAATTGCTAAAAGCCAACCTAATATTTGGGGAGCTTTATCTTTAGGAATCCATTGTAATTCAAGACTTTGCTTTACAGTCTCATAATAATGAAACCCCAGACTAGAAATAAATGTTGTTAGCAACAGCCCACTAAATGTAGGGAACCAAGCAGTAACAGCAACTGCAGAGCCTAGCATTACCAATGAAACAATAGCCAATATTTGTTCACGCATCACCCATAAGACTACAATGACTGCAACAGCAAAAAACCCTGGAACTTCACGAATACTTTGAAGCCACCCCAAGTCAGACCCATCAAAATTTGCACGCTCATGTACAAAATTATTTAACAATGCCATCCAAGTAGCAAAAGCCATGTGCATGCCAAATATCATTATTGCCAATAAAGTAATTGGCCTCCTCCAAAGAGGAAGAGTATGGGCATCATAAGTGGATATACTTTTTGAATTCATTTAAAAACGCTACTGGTAAAAATTAAATACGGAAAGGGCTAAAACAGCAAAAAGCCGCACCAAATGGTACGGCTTTTGATATTGATAGTTAATTTTAAAATTAGTTTTTAGCGTAATATTCCACAACCAAGTTTGGTTCCATGATTACTGGATATGGCACATCAGCAAGCGTTGGCGTGCGAATAAATTCAGCTTTCATTTTAGATGCATCAACATTGATATATTCAGCAAAATCACGCTCTGAGGATGCCAATGCTTCAATAACTAAAGCCATTTGGCGTGACTTTTCACGAACTTCGATAACATCACCCTCTTTAACACTATATGAAGGAATATTTACTTTTTTACCATTTACTGTTACATGGCCATGATTTACGAACTGTCTCGCAGCAAATACTGTTGGTACGAACTTTGAACGGTAAACAACAGCGTCTAAACGACGTTCTAACAAACCAATTAAATTTTCACCTGTGTCACCATTTACGCGAACTGCTTCAGCATAAACTCGGCGGAACTGCTTTTCAGTCACATCGCCATAATAACCTTTTAGTTTCTGTTTTGCGCGTAGTTGGGTACCAAAATCAGATAGCTTTTGTTTGCGGCGCTGACCATGTTGACCTGGTCCATATTCTCGGCGATTTACTGGAGACTTTGGACGACCCCAGATGTTTTCACCCATGCGACGGTCTAATTTATGCTTGGCAGCTGTACGTTTAGTCATACGCTGGACTCCTTATATTAAGATAAGGGCGCTTTCCTTTCCCGCGGCAGAACTGCTTTGGGTGACAGGCATCTTCTTACGAAGGCCACAAACACCAATATGATCACCTGAAAATAGGCGATGTCCGGCTTATAGAGGTACAACAAGCAGAGTCAACGCTTTGAACTTAAGTTTTTTGCATTGACCCAACCGAGTTGCATATCCAAGATTACCTTATGATATTTAAAGAACCTATTCTACATTTTCCAATTCCGTTTGATCCTATTGTTGGGGGGCAAGTAAGCGCCACTTATAATGGTTTACCTGCAGATGCCTTACTTTTGATTGAAGGAATTGCAGGTAGCAGCACTTATTTGAATGGATTGTTGAACCGCCATCGAGATTGGTTATTAACACAGTGGACTAGAACTCCAGAAGAAGCCCTTCTAGCAGCTCAAACCTTAAATGGAGAGCTTCGAGTTGCGTTACGTTTAGCCAAAGCTCGGACAGCATTAATTTTAGCATTATGTGATTTGTCACACATACGCACTATGGAATGGATTACAGAAAATTTAACAAGTTTTGCTGATTATGCAGTTCAGACCGCACTAGAAAGTGAATTGCGTTCATCTGTTGATGAAGGTGTATTAAAAGGCACTTGGTTAAATGATGATTTATCAGCAGGTATGTTTGTTTTGGCTATGGGAAAGATGGGTGCAAAAGAATTAAATTATTCATCAGATATTGATTTAATTTTTCTTTTTGATGATACTAGATACCCTTCTGATAGAATTGCTGAGTATCGTATTATTTTTGTAAAAGTTACTCAGAAAGTTTTTTCCTTACTATCAAAACCAAGTAAAGACGGGTATGTATTTCGAACTGATTTACGCTTACGCCCCAATCCCTCTGTAACAACTATATGTCCAGCTATGCGCAGTGCAGAAGCCTATTATATTCGTGAGGGAAGAACTTGGGAGCGGGCTGCATTTATTAAAGCGCGCGTTTGTGCTGGAGATAAAAAAGCCGCGATTGGATTTTTATCTCGCATGCAAAAATTCATTTGGCGCCGAGAATTAGATTTTGCTGCACTAGGCGAAATAGAGCAGCTTTTAATACAATCACGAGAACACAAAGGAATATCTGGGCCAATTACACTCGAAGGCCACAATATGAAATTGGGCCGTGGTGGAATCCGAGAAATTGAATTCTTTGCACAAGCAAACCAAATGATCTTTGGTGGAAGACATAGAGAATTACGAAATATCTCAACACAAGGCGCACTCCAATCATTGGCTGAACAGGGGAGAATTACCCAACAAAAAGCTGATGTCTTAGTAACTGCCTTGCGCCATCACAGAAAAATTGAACACCGCATCCAGATGCTTCGTGATGCGCAAAGTCATTCAATCCCAAAAAATTCAGAAGAAATAATACGCCTATATAAATTGTCAGGGTATGCAACATTAAGCGCATTCGAAACAGATGTAGTTAAACAATTACAGATTACTCACGCCGCTACTGAAACGATAGAAACAGTAGATAACCATAGTATGGACCCGACAGATAAGCAAAGAATGCGTTTTGAGAAATGGCAGAGCCTTCCAGCCTTTCGCTCTGAACGTGCTGTTGAAGTATTTAAAACTCAAATTCCACATATTTGGGATTTGGTACAAAAAGCTAGTAATCCAGAACAAACCTTAGATTATTTTGAATATTTTTTATCTGGACTTACTTCTGGTGTACAATTATTTTCATTATTTGAACGTCGCCCGGATGTTTTAAAGCAAGTGATTTACGTGACGAGTCTCTCTAAACAATTAGGAAATGCCCTGGCACGGCAAGTTAGCGTCTTAGATGGCCTCGCTGACATCGGGCCCAGCGCAATTCCATCTGACTTAGCCTCCTATTCAAAAGACTTAGGCACGAGGATCCAAACCGATTTAGATTTTGAGTCTATTTTAATAGAAACACGAGCATGGAAATCAGAAGAACAATTCAAAATTGTTTATGCACAATTGACACAACAGATCTCGACCAATCGTGCTGAAAAAGCTTTTTCAAATTTAGCACAAGCCTGTTTGCAGATATGTTTGGCACAAGCCTCATCTGAAGCAACGCGCCGATATGGAGACATCCCGGGCAGCTCAGTTGCAGTTATAGCAATGGGTAAGATGGGATCTAAACAAATGACCTGTACATCCGACCTAGATATAATAGTAATTTATGATGGCCATTCAGACTCAGTTTCTAGCATCAAAGGTTTAGATATACGTACTTATTTTCAAAAAGTTACACGTACTTTGATTAGTGCTTTGTCATCTTCAATGTCCTATGGCCGCTTATATGAAGTTGATATGCGCTTACGCCCTTCTGGACGCGCTGGTACTGTAGCAACCAGTTTGGTTGGTTTTAAAGACTATCAAAAAAATAAAGCTTGGGTCTGGGAACAGCTCGCCTTAACTAGGGCAAGAGCTGTAGCTGGGAGCCCAGAACTATGTCATGCAATTAATGCTGTATTGAAAGACGTATTGAGCCAAACAAATAAAAAGAAGATATCCAAAGAAGTTAGTGAAATGCGTACTCGGATTTCAAAACTAGAGGTTGATAGACACCAAAGCTGGCCAGTAAAAAAACCGTTAGGTGGTGTTTTAGATTTAGAGCTTCTAGCTCAAAGTCTTACTTTGCTAAGCAATACCAGAAACCTCATGCCTCAAGAACAACTAAAAAGTGCGTTAGACTTGGGTGTTATAACTCCTCCAGAAGAAACCTGCCTAAATGAGGCGTTAATACTATTTGGCGAAATTGAACATTTAAAGCGTTTATTAGGCATGGAGAAATTTAACATTTCAAACCTTAGTGATGCTGCAACTGAACTATTTATTCAAACAACTGGCATTGATTCTCTAGAATTAATTAATAAAAAAATTGAAAAAAGTTTAAAAACTAATAGTGAGCTCATCGATAAATTAATGTCAAAATTATGAGTAAACAATTAAAGCTTATTAACTTTAAATAAACGCCCAATACAATTCTGTGATAAACCACCCATGGCTAATCTTGCCATATCCCACGCTAAAACCTGGTTGCTCGACAACACAGGTTTACCAATTTTATCTTCTATTTCTTTAATTATGGGTAGCGTGTTTAGATTTGTACATGAAAGAAAAATTGCATCAATTTCTTTAGTATCAAGATTAACTGCTGCATCAAATATAGATTGAGGTGAAATCTGTACAACCTTCTCCTCTATTCCTTCATTAAAACTTCCAAATATAGGTGTCTCAATACCAGATTCTTGAAGATTTTTACGTAATGTTTTGCTAACTTTTTCTACATAAGGTGACAAAAAACCAATACGACTTAATTCAAGATGGTTGCAGGCAGCAATTAATGCACTAACAGGTTCAGTAACACGCCTTGTCTTACAACTACTTTTAATAAGTTCAGAAATCTTTGAAGCTCCAATAACTGAAGTTCCTGATGTGCAGCCATACCCCACAACATCAAAATTTGCTGCACGCGGCAATAATGATGTAGCTGCAGGCAAATCATTTTCCATTTTCATCAACGTATCAGTACTAACTTCTGCGTCTGATGGAATGCGTGTGATGTGCATATTAGTTATAGGATCAAATAATTGCCGCATATCCAACTCAATTCTTTGATCAGTTTGAAGAACCACTAGGCCTATTGTCGGTTCTTGGCTTACTTGCAATTCATAAGAAAAATTATTCATCTAATTATTTCCATCTCTGTAGCAAAATTAGAAAGCTTTTCTGCACTACCTTTCCTAATAACTATATTTTCTTCATGAACCAAAATACGTCCATTAATAGTTTCGATAGATGGCTCTAATGTTAATACCATGCCCTCAAGCAATTCAGTGTGATCATCAGCTATAAACGATGGCCATTCAGTTAGTTGCGTTCCCAAGCCGTGCCCAAATCGACCTGCTTCCATGGCTTTTCCTGAACCTGTTATCTTTGCCATTGCATGAAAGATATCTGCAGCAGTGGCACCAACAACAGCAGCCTCTAATCCCGCGGCTGTTGCGTCAATCAAACAGGCGTGTGCTGAGGTCGCTCGTAGATCGGGATCTCCTAAAGCAAAATTACGATCAAAATCACAAAAATAACCGTCCCACATTAGTCCAGTATCCAACATTAATATATCACCAGTTTGGGCTCGAATATCTGTAGCAGGGGAAATTACATCGAAATAACCACACGCACCAAGCCCCATAGCGACATAAGGTACACTGTCCGCCCCAGAACTAAGGCAAGCTGATTGAAACTGGCGATTAATTTCGGATTGGGTCATACCAACTTTAGCAAAACTTTTTACTGCACCAAATGCATCATCAGCTATCTGACAAGCATAACGAATTTTATTAATTTCAATATCTGATTTAACCATACGCAATTTCCGCATTATGCCCATATCGGAGGATATCAACACATTATTAGATAAGCGTTGCACATCAGAATACGGCATACGAATGTGTGTTTCTGCACCATCAGGAACTGCAACTTTTCCATTAGAAACTACTTCTAATAAAGTATCAATTAACAGGCCAACTCCATCATCAAACATATCAGGGGAAGACCATGTTCGCACATCATCAATCCAAGTGGCATTCATTAAAGCTTGACCAATACTAGGGATGACCGCAATAGGTTTACCTGATATGGGAATTATAAGGAACCAAGGTCGTGTTGGGCTTTGCCAAAATTGTGTTAAAAACCCTGTAAAATATCGAACGTCTGGTTCTGTTGTTAGTAACAAAGCTCCAATATCATTTTGCACCATCAGAATTTGTGCAAGCTTTACTCGATTAGCAAACTCTAAATCTGAAAAGCCACGTTGCATTATACGTCTGGTCCCTCAGATAGAATACATAGAACACTAGAATCAGTAGCAAGGCCCGACAACATCATAGCGGCAAGTCCTGCACCCCCTGATGATGAAGTCGCTAAATCATATTTGGGCAATTTTGCAATTGCTTCAAGACATTCGCTCTCTGTCAAAGTGACAAATTGATTAGCGTCTCGAGACAACCCGGCTAAAGCAATTAAAGACGCTTCCTTACAATCAAGTCGTCCCATATCCGAAACAGGCCCCGGAGCTGAAACAAACTTTCCCTCAATAATCGAATTTAACAATGCAGGAGCAAAAGCAGGCTCTACGACTGTTATATGAGGAAAGTCTCCCCAAGAAGCACGAAAACATGCTGCCATTGCTCCAGCCAATCCACCAACACCAGCCTGCAAAAAAATATGGGTTGGGACATGATCAATCTGCGCTACAATTTCAGCAGCCATGACAGTATAACCTTCCATTAGGCGCCAAGGCAGATCAAAATATCCATCCCATGAGCTATCTGATAATAGAACCCATCCATTATGAACTGCTGCATTTTGAGCAGCTTCCATAGAAGCCTCATAATTATCCCCAGAGCGCACAACAGTGGCACCAATAACAGATAGTCGTTCTGCAAAATCTTCTGGCACAGTGGAAGATAAGTAAACAACTGCAGTAGCACCAAAAGCTGCTGCACCCGCAGCAACAGACATTCCATGATTTCCAGCAGATGCTGTTACATATGTTATATTAGAAACATCACGTTCCGCTGCATCACTCGCAATCACATAGGCTGCCCCCAAGGCTTTAAAACTGCCTAATTCCATTCGGTTTCGCTCATCTTTTATTTGAATAGATGCTACATTTAAATCAGCCGCCAAGTCCTCTGCGCAAAGTAAGGGTGTTTGGGAGTGTGCAGGGCAGTTTTTCAACATTCCAATAGGGCGTGCACTATTTGTGCTTGGCAAAGGAACCCCTGCCATTTTAATGCCCGTTTTAAAATACTGATTAGTAATGTGCTGCATGAAAATTTCCTTATTTCATTCTTATGAAATAATAGAAGAAATCTATTTATGTTACTAGACCCATTACGACGATGATGACGAGGGGAAAAAGCTTACAATGCCAGTCCTTGCCTTATGGGCTAAATTCGGTGTTATCGAGACTTGTTTTAATGCACTAGAACTATGGCGACAGCGTGCGCATCAAATCGAAGGTGAAGCACTCAACGCATTACATGGCTGAAGAGATACCTACAGAAGTCGCAGCACATATGTTAAACTTTTTTCTCGCAATCCAGTCCTTAAAAAGAAAACTACTCAATAACAAAAACTCTTTTTGACAAACTAGTGGATGCTCATACAGTTTGTTGCCCACGGCCTCGGGATTGCGATAGCACCAGAATGGGTCAAGAATATCACCCCACCTGGCATTTCCATAGTTCCATTCGAACCATGAAAAAACCTAATCGACCTGTACGTAGCTTTTCGAAAATCGGGAAACTCTGAGACTGTAAAAAGATTTATCCGCACTGTAAGAAAAACCACCGTCTAGTAATTATACTTTACAATACAACACTCATAAAATTCTATTACACTAATGTTAAATATCTATTTGATAAAAAGGGTGTCCCCAAGCTGTATAGTTTTTAACTTAGGGATAAAAATCTATTTTAAAAAATTTGACTATTTCATCATTATTTCAGGACCCATAACTGCATTTGGCAAGACTGTAGAGATCCAGGGAATGTAAGTAATCAGAATAAGAAATACAAACATTATAGCTAAAAATGGAAGTGCTGCGCGCACTACGCCCATCATAGACATATTAGCCACACCTGCAGTCACAAACAGATTTAAACCAACTGGCGGAGTAATCATGCCAATTTCCATATTCACAACCATAATTATACCTAAGTGAATTGGGTCAATGCCAAGTTCCATTGCTATGGGAAAAACTAAAGGAGCTACAATAACTAAAAGGCCCGAAGGCTCCATAAACTGACCACCAATTAGTAATATTATATTTACAATTATCAAGAACATCACAGGGCCAAACCCATATGAAATCATTACTTCAGTAATTTTTTGAGGTAATTGTTCATCTGTAATAACATGTTTTAGGAGTAATGCGTTCGCAATCACAAACATCAATGTAACAACTAATTTTCCTGCATCAAATAATGTACGGCGTGTATCTTCATGCCAAAAAGCAGTTAAAAGAGCCTGTGGGTTTCGTAATAAACTTTTACGAGCTTCTCCATCGCTGCCAGCAAGAGGACCCATATCTCGGTAGATGAAGCTTGCTACAATAAAAGCATAAATTGATGCAACAGCTGCAGCTTCTGTTGGAGTAAATATTGCACCTGTAACTCCTGGAATACCGTAAATACCAATCATTATGATCGCTATCAAAGATAAGCCCCAAACGGCATCATTAAAACTTTCATATACTTCACGCCACCCCAACCACTCGCCCGATGGCATATTCTTTACCCGCGCCATGACATAAATTCCAATCATAAGCATGGTGCCTGCCAACAATCCTGGAATAACTCCCGCTAAAAACATACGTCCAACAGAAACTTCAACAGCAGCAGCATATACAACCATTACGATTGATGGCGGAATTAGAATGCCTAATGTACCTGCATTACAAATCACACCAGCTGCAAATTCTTTAGTATATCCAACCTGTCGCATTGCCGCAATTACGATTGATCCAATTGCAACTACCGTTGCAGGAGACGATCCAGACAACGCAGCAAAGATCATACAAGCCAAAACTCCCGCAATGGCTAAGCCGCCCCTAAAATGTCCCACAAGAGCGATAGAAAATCTAATAATTCTCTTTGCAACTCCTCCAGTCGACATAAACGATGAAGCGAGGATGAAAAATGGGATAGCAAGAAGAGTTGAATGCCCTTCAAATGCTTCAAATATTGTTTGCGCTACAGACGCCAATGAACTGTCAGAAAATATTAAAAGAAATAGTATAGATGAAAGCCCAAGTGATACAGCTATTGGCACACCAATAAGCATCAAACCAATTACCATTGTAAAAAGTAGGAAGAGTTCCATTATTTTACCTCCGATGCAGCCATAGCTTTGCTTGCTTTATCAACATCGTCTTCAGCTTCATGACTGACTATCATCATATCAATCTTACCTTTCCATATTGCTATGCCTGCTTGGATAAACCGAAATAATAATAAAGACATAGACAAAGGCATTACTAAATAAGGAACTACTTTGGGCATTTTTTCATATTCCGCGCCTTGGTTAAACGCATCCTCTAACCATCGCAAAAAAAATGGTACTGGAATATCTTGAGTTTCATACCAACCACGACCACGGAAATTATCAACGAATCCTGTTGGAAACCATCTTCCTTCAGTCGGAGGAAGATTTGCATATGGAGCCCAGTAATCCCAGGATCCCTTAAGTAACAAAAGTGCATATAAAATACAAATCAACGCTGAAACTAAAGCCAGAACTCGGCGTTTATCAGTACTCAGCATGTTAACAATTGCATCCACGCCTAAGTGAGAGGTTTTTTTTACGGCATAAGATGCGCCTAATAAAACCAGCCACGCAAATAAAAATACTGTCAGCTCTAACGCCCAAAAAATATTAGAGTTAAACACGTATCGAGCAACCACATTTGCAAATGTAAGTAGAGTCATAATACCTAGAATTAATGCAATTATGTTTTCTTCAATACGGTCAAGCCATGAACCACTTTGTTCCATAATAACCTCAAAATATTTTGAAATCAAAATGGCGCACTCATTCTTTAGCGCGCCATAAAGTTTTGTTTAATTAGCCATATTCATTTTTTGAGCAGCTGCAATGTTTTCAGTTCCTACATCACCTTCAAATTTTGCCCATACTGGCTTCATAGCATCAATCCAAACTTGACGCTGTTCAGTTGTTAACGAACGAACAACTCCACCACCTGCAATTACTGCTTCCTTGGCACTTGCATTAACTGAAGTAGATTCCTTGTTACGTGTCTCAGTAACTTCAGCAATAATAGTCAACAACTGGTCACGTACAGCAGCATCCAAACCGTTTAGCCAATCAATATTTGTTACCAATAAATAATCTAAAATACCGTGATCAGTTTCTGTTGTGCCATCTTGTACTTCAAAGAATTTTTTCCCGAAAATATTCGACCATGTGTTTTCCTGACCATCAACAACACCCTGTTGTAGACCACCATAAACTTCAGAGAACGCCATTTTCTGCGGGCTAGCACCCATAGCTTCCATTTGAGCTACTAACACATCAGATGACATAACACGGAATTTTAATCCATTTGCATCTGAAGGAGCAACCAACGGAACATTTGCTGACATTTGCTTCATACCATTATGCCAATAACCCAAGCCTTGTAGGCCACGGTTTTGCATGGAGTCTAACATTGCTTGACCAGTATCAGATGCTTGGAATGCCTCAACTGCATCAATATTTTTAAACATAAATGGCAAATCAAAAATGCGGAATTGCTTAGTGAATTTTTCAAACTTTGATAATGATGGCGCGGCTAATTGCACATCGCCTTGTAACATTGCTTCTAAAACTTTGTTATCGTTGTAAAGCGTTGAGTTAGGAAAAACCTCCATACAAGCTTTACCATTCATCTCATCATTAACCCGTTGTTCCAGCAAAGATGCTGCAATGCCCTTTGGATGCTTATCTGTATTTGTTACGTGACTAAATTTAATGACCACTTCACCACTTTCACAAGAAGCTGATGCAATAGACGGTACTAGCGCGACTGCTGCAACACATGCAGCTTTTAAGAATGTTTTCATAGTTTCCTCCCAATGGAAATAAGCGGAATTTCCGCATATTTTGAATAACTACTCTACATTTTTTTTAGCAAATTTTTTTATAAACATTTTTTTTTGTGTTATTTTTCAGGCATTTGCTCAAATCATACAAAGCTTAAATAAGCATTGTGCGAAAAATCGCACATAATGATTGTGTCCTCCACGCCATGAGCCTTAAAGTAAAAATAAATCTAAGCGATTCGAAATGCCTAAAAGTTCAGTACGAAATATCTATGTTTTACTATATGTAGTGATGTCCTCGGCATTAGTAATGGGCATGTATTTTTATTCCTTACGATCTGGATTAGACCGCTTAGGTGAAACTGCTAGAGTTCGCATTGATCAATCTAGCGATCGTTTGCTAGGACAGTTAGTAAGTTTTAAGCAATTATCTAATATATTATCTCGCCATCCTGATATTATCACAGCATTCAATCCAGCCACTCAATTAACAAGTATAAACAGTTTGTTAAAAAGCACAGCCTTACTTTCAGGCTCTGAACAAATTTTTATTGTGAGTAGAAAAGGCAAAGTCATTGCTTCATCTAATGCAGATACATTAATATCAAATATTGGCGAAATTAATCCGTATGAACCTTATGTTCAAGCTGCACTAAATGGTCGTTTAGGGTATTTTGGAGCAATTGATAAGCAAACTGATGCGCGCACTATTTTTATTGCACGAGGCATATACGCGGGCCAATCAGTTCCTCAAGGTGCTGTTATTATAAAAGTAGACATTGCCACCTTAGAATATCAATGGCACGTAGATGATGTCTCACTAGCTTTTTTTGACGCTAACGATGTAGCTTTCGTTACAAATAGGCCGAGCATGGCATTACGACGGATTGGGCGTCCTGGAGAACCATTTTCAGATTTACTTCATTATGCTCAGTATCAAGTTTTCAATTTTTTTGATCATAGCAAATCAACTGTTTTTAATCATGATATTTGGAAATTTTATAATACAGACGAACTGCCTAAAGAAGCATTAGTTTTTTCACAATATATACCCCGCTTGGAAATGACGGCACGTGTATTTATGTCAACTCAATCCACTAAAATTTCTTCACGAGTACAAGCAGGTTTAACCGCTGCTATTTTATTTGCTCTTGGCATGGGCCTTTGGTCATTATGGTTACGCCGTCAACGTCTAGCTGATCGTTTAGCAATGGAGGAAGCAGCCAATATAAAATTAGAAGCTAGAGTTGAAAAGAGAACAGAACAATTAAAGCGAACACAGTATCAATTAGTTCAAGCTGGAAAATTAAAAGCACTTGGAGAAATGTCAGCAGGCATTAGCCATGAACTAAGCCAACCATTAGCAGCTATGAAAAATTTTGCTGAAAATGGTACAAAAATGTTAGATCATAATCGATTTACTGATGCCCAAAATAACTTTGGATTAATAAGTAATCAAATCGATCGAGCAACACGGATTATAAAATCTCTACGTGCCTTTGCAAGAAAAGAAAAAGAAACAATAGAACCCGTAGACTTACAGACAGTAATCAATGAATCTTTGAGCTTATTAAATGCACGGTGCATATCTGAAAATGTAAGCGTAGTATGGCAACCAAGCATTGATCCAGTAATGGTAATGGGTGGGCATGTTAGATTGCAGCAAGTTATTATAAACCTTTTAACAAATGCTCTGGATGCAATGGACAATCTAAATCCTAAAATAATATTCATTAATTTGTCACAAAGCAATAACACTGTTCAAATGTCGTTACGTGATACTGGTGCAGGTTTAGTTGATCCTGAACGAGTTTTTGAACCATTTTATACCACTAAAGAAATTGGAGCCAGTAAAGGAATCGGCTTAGGCCTATCTATTTCATATGGAATTATAGGTAGTTTTGGGGGAGAAATGATTTGTAAAAATCATGATCAAGGTGGCGCAAAATTCACAATTAATCTGTGCAAAGCACCAAAGCAAACAACATCATGAAGAAACAAGTAATTTTAATTGAAGATGACGATGCGATGCGTATGTCGTTGGCCCAAACTTTGGATTTAGAGGGTATCAGTGTAATTTCAGCTAACAGCTTAGGACAGGCTCGCCGTAATATACGGGCAAATTTTTCAGGTATTATTATTTCGGATATTCGTATGCCACATCATGATGGGTTTGACGTTTTAGCTTATGTAAAGTCTGTAGATAATGACTTACCAACAATCATGTTAACAGGCGAAGCAGATGTACCAATGGCATTGCGGGCAATCAAAAGTGGTGCTTATGACTTCCTGGAAAAACCTTGCCCAAGAGATAAACTTTTAGATACAATCAAGCGTGCTTTTGCCTATCGAGATATCGTCCTTCAAAAGCGTAAGTTAGAACGCGAGATACGACGAAATGATGCAGCAGCATTAAATTTTCCAGGACAATCAGATACCAGTAAAAACTTACAAAATTTATTAAGAAAACTTGGCCCATTACCATCACATATTTTCATATCAGGCGAAAAGGGAGTTGGCAAAAAACTTGCAGCTTTTACACTTCATATATTGGGGAGAGAAACTGCAAAATTTAAAGGGTATAATTTTGAATTATTAGCAAATTCATTATCTGAACTTAATGTGGCTGATGGTATTATAAATTTATCAGTTAAATCACTACATTTAGCTAATATTAATGACTTAAAAACTTTACAAAATATGGTATTTAAGAACCCAAATTTGCGCATATTTGCATCAAGCACCTTGCCAATTTCTAAATTAGTTAAAGATACTAAGTTCATAGATTTTTTTGAAACTTTAGAGCCTGTAGAAATAACAATCCCTAGCCTGCGGGCAAGACGTAAAGATTTGCCAATATTATTTGAACAAATTTTACATCAATTGGTTAGGGATTTAGATTTAGATATGCCCAGTGTTCCTCAATCAATATACGCGCAAATTATGTCAAAAGATTGGAATGAAAACATACCAGAACTTCGTAATTTTGCTCGTAATTTTCTCTTAGATATTGGCCTATCCATACCAAAAGAAGAAGAAAAGACTTTGGCAGATCAACTTTATAGCTTTGAGGCTTTAGTATTAAGCGAAACTTTGCGGCGAACTAAAGGAAAGGCTACTTTAGCATCAATGGAGCTGGGATTACCTCGTAAAACTTTTTATGATAGATTGGCACGCTATAACATAAAACCTAAAGATTTTCGTTAACTCAAAAATGATTTCTATATTGGCTAGGCGTTTGATTAAATCTAAGTTTAAATGCGCGCGAAAATGCACTGAGATTTTGATATCCAGATCTTAAAACTACTTCTTGCACAGGCTTCTGGGTTGTTTGCAAAAGATGACGCCCAAACGATAACCTAATATTTCGGTACACTCCGCTGGGTGACTGCTGCAAATCTTTAATAAACAATCGATGCAACTGTTTAGCACTAACTCCTAAATCATAAGCAATATCTGGAATAGTTAATGTGTCTTCAATATTTGCATGCATTATTTCTAATGATTTTTGAACCATTGGAATCCTACATACAGCATTAGATACAAATTGTTGAGGCGTATCAGTTCCACTGAGGAAAATGGATGCAACGTCTAATGCAACTGTTACTCCATTAATTTTTTTAATAAGAGCTAGGCTAAGATCAAAGGCCGCCATTGCTCCAGCACATGTTCCCATCATTCCATCAAAAATAAACTTCTGCCGTTCAATATTAATGTCTACAAACTCTTCTGCAAATTCGTCAATAATATCCCAATGTGCTGTAGCATGATAACCATCTAAGATCCCAGCCCCAGCCATTAACCATGGTCCAGCATCTAATCCAATAACAGTTTTATATCGTTTCATTGCTGCCCGTAAAGCACGCCTTGACGCAACACTATCATGTTTACGAAAATCATAAGATGCTATTACGAATAAGAAATCTCCTCGTTTAGTAGTTCCGAATATTTGGTCAGGCATCAACCTTAACCCGCTAGATGTTTGAATAGGCTCACCATCAAGTGTCACAAACTTCCATCTATATGTTTCGTTAGCACTTAGAGTATTTGCCGCTCGAAATGGCTCCAGACAATTTGCCATGCAGTGATTTGAAAAGTTATCGTAAACTAAGAAATCAATAGTAATAGGCATTGTTTGAGGTGATGGTGAAATATGCATAATATACGTCTAATACTGCACACAGTTCTAATGCAAGATGTTTAGCATCTCAAAAAGTAAAAAAGGATAAAATTATGCCGCTGACAATAAACCCCAAAGTTTTTATAACCTGTGCAGTCACAGGCTCCGGGAGTTCGCAAGATCGCAGTCATCATGTGCCACGCAGTCCAGAGCAAATTGCTAAAAGTGCAATTGCTGCGGCTCAAGCAGGTGCAGCAATTGTGCATTGTCATGTGCGCGATCCTGATACAGGTGTGCCTTCACGCGATTTAAAGCTTTATCGTGAAGTAACAGATCGCATTCGTGCTTCTGATGTGGATATGGTGTTAAATCTTACAGCAGGCATGGGAGGTGACATTGTTTTTGGTTCCCCTGAGAGCCCCCTTCCATTATCCAATACTACGGATATGGCAAGTGCCGAAGATCGTGTTGCACATATAGCAGAATGCCTACCTGAAATTTGCACGTTAGATTGTGGCACTATGAATTTTGCTGAAGCTGATTACGTCATGACCAATACTCCTGGAATGTTAGAAGCTATGGGCTCAATGATGGAAGACTTAGGCGTAAAACCAGAAATTGAAGCATTTGATACTGGCCACTTATGGTTAGCCAAGAACTTAGTTGAAAAAGGTATTCTAAAATCCCCTGCACTTGTACAACTATGTATGGGTATTCCTTGGGGAGCTCCAAACGATTTAAATACCTTTATGGCAATGGTTAACAATGTGCCAAATGACTGGAATTGGTCCGCATTTTCTATTGGCCGAAATGAAATGCCATATGTAGCAGCATCAGTGTTAGCAGGGGGTAATGTTCGCGTAGGCTTAGAGGATAATTTGTGGCTAGGTAAAGGTGAATTAGCCACAAACGAAGCACTCGTTGCACGTGCAGTAACAATCGTCGAAGCAATGGGCAGCTCGATAATGGGGCCAAAGGAAGTGCGCGAAAAACTAGGCTTAACAAAGCGCATGCCGAAATGATTAATAAACGTATAGTCATAACCGCGGGAGCCGCAGGGATTGGATTAACCATAGCTCAAAGCTACATGGCTGCAGGAGCAAAAGTAGCTGTCTGTGATATTGATGGCGGTGCAGTAGATGCATTTCGACTAATGTATCCAAATGCGCTCGCAATCAGAGCCAATGTTACAATTGAGGCAGACATGTCTGCTTTTTTTGAGAGTTGTGACAGTTATTTAGGTGGTGTCGATGTTGTGATTGCGGCGGCTGGTATAGGTGGACCCGCAGCATTAATTGAAGATTTGAATTATTTTGAATGGAAGTCTACAATTGCTACAACATTAGATGGCACGTTTTTATTGGTACGCTGGGCAGCAAAACATATGCGGGCGCAAAAGGCCGGGTTAATTGTACTCTTATCATCAACAGCTGGACTATTTGGGTATCCTTATCGAAGCCCATACGCTGTAGCAAAATGGGGCATCGTTGGGCTAACGAAAACACTTGCAATGGAAATGGGCAGCGATGGCATTCGTGTAAATTGCATTTGCCCAGGCGCTGTTGAGGGTGAGCGTATGGATCGAGTAGTCGAAAACGAAGCCAATGTACGTGGCGTTAGCGAACAAACAGTACGCGATGATTATGTTGCTGCGGTATCATTAAAAACTTGGGTAACCGCTGACGACATTTCAAATATGGTTCACTTTTTAGATAGCCCGTCCGGATCAAAAATTTCAGGTCAGGCACTAGCTGTTGATGGTCATACAGAAGCCATTACATGATCCTAAGAGTACTACCTGGCTACTTTAAGAACCCACGACATAATTCATCAATTGTATTTATAACATAAAAATTAAGATCTTAACCGTAAACGATTTTAATAAAAATAAATTAAGTATTAGAAAAATCAATATTTAAATGAGGACATCATGACACAAACAGCAGCAATTATTGGTGGCGGAGTTATTGGAGGGGGATGGCTTGCAAGATTCCTGCTAAATGGATGGAATGTAAATTTGTATGATCCTGATCCACAAGCAGAACGCAAAATTACAGCCGTTTTAAAGAATGCCCGTCATGCTTTGCCTATGTTGTACGACGTTTCTCTTCCACGGGAGGGTAAACTTAAAATCTGCAGTACTATCCAGGAAGCAGTTGCTGGTACATCGTGGATTCAGGAAAGCGTTCCTGAACGTTTGGACTTAAAACAAAAAGTTTTTTTAGAGATCATTTTAGCAGCTCCAAAAGATGCAATAATTGGATCTTCTACATCAGGATTCAAACCATCCGAACTTCAAGAGGGCCTCTCTTGTCCCGATACTGTCCTTGTGGCCCACCCGTTTAACCCTGTTTACTTGTTGCCACTTGTTGAACTGGTACCCTCTCCTGCAAATCCAGTTTTTATAGTGAATGTTGCCAAAGAAATCCTCACTTCACTTGGTATGTTTCCACTACATGTTAGAAAAGAGATTGATGCGCATATTGCGGATAGATTTTTAGAAGCTGTTTGGCGTGAAGGTTTATGGCTCATAAAAGATGGAATTGCTACTACACAAGAAATAGATGATGCCATTCGGTATGGTTTTGGTTTGCGTTGGGCCCAAATGGGATTGTTCGAAACTTACAGGATAGCCGGAGGGGAAGAAGGAATGGCACATTTTATTTCCCAATTTGGCCCATGTTTACAATGGCCATGGACAAAACTTATGGATGTTCCTGAACTTACTGATGAATTAATTCAACAGGTTGCTAGCCAATCTGACGCACAATCAGGAAACAGATCTATTCGAGAATTAGAGCGATTACGTGACAACAATCTAATAGCAATTCTTCGTTCATTAAAAAATGAAAATACTGCTGCAGGTGCTTTGATTAATGAACACGAACAAACTATAAAGCCAGAATTACCTTCAAAAATTAATGGAGCAATGGCGACTATCAGCAGGGTCATTCCAAGCGATTGGACAGATTACAATGGCCACATGAATGAAAGTCGTTATGGCCAGATTTTTTCTGATGCCGCAGATATCATAATGCAAACAGTAGGTGCAAATGCAGATTACATCAGGTCAGGCCTTAGTTATTTTACTGTAGATGTTCAAATCAAATTTCTAGCTGAAACACATGCCGGATCATCTATCCACGTAAAATCCTTTGTGCTTCAAGGTGAAGGTAAAAAAATGAAATTATTCCACCAAATGTTTGATGAAGATGAGGCCTTACTTGCAACAGGGGAACAAATGCTTATTCATGTAAACCTCGAAACTAGGCGTGCATGTGAGCCCCATGCAGATGTATTAGAACAACTAGAAATAATTGCAGCAATACATACTACATTGCCTGATCCCCGCAGGGTTTAAAATATGGATTTTGGATTAAGCCAAGAACAACAAATGATTGTTAAAACTGTTCGTAATTTTGTAGAAAAAGAAATCTATCCACACGAAGCTGAAGTTGAGCGGACTGGTCATGTTCCAATAGAATTAGGCCAATCAATCAAACAAAAAGTCATCAATTTAGGTTTTTATGCATGTAATTTTCCTGAAAATGTAGGTGGTGCAGGCCTTAACCATCTTGATTTCACACTTGTTGAAAGAGAACTTGGTAGAGGCTCAATGGCACTGACTCATTTTTTTGGAAGACCTCAAAATATACTGATGGCATGTCAAGATGAACAAATAGAGCGCTATCTTTTGCCAGCTGTAAAAGGTGAGATCACAGATGCATTAGCCATGACTGAACCCGATGCAGGAAGTGACGTTCGTGGAATGAAATGTAGTGCTGTATCTGATGGCTCAGATTGGATTATCAATGGTTCAAAACACTTTATATCTGGTGCTGAACATGCTGATTTTTTCATAGTATTTGTTGCAACCGGTGTAGATGAGACACTCCGTGGTCCAAAAAAACGGATTACTACATTTTTAGTAGATCGTGGAACAGAAGGGTTCGAAGTACGAAATGGATACAATTCAGTTAGCCATAAGGGATACAAAAATTGCATATTAGATTTTGATAATTGCCGCTTGCCAAAAGAGGCTGTTTTAGGTGAAATTGATGGTGGTTTTTCCGTAATGAATGAATGGCTTTACGCCACTAGAATAACAGTGGCTGCATTCTCAGTTGGTCGAGCACGAAGATGTTTTGATTATGCACTTAATTATGCTGCTGAACGAAAACAGTTTGGGCAAGCAATCGGAAAATTCCAGGGAGTAGGCTTTCAAATTGCTGACATGATTACAGATATAGATGCAGCAGATCTATTGACATTAAAATCTGCTTGGATGCTTGATCAGGGACAGCCGTCAAATCGAGAAATCGCAAGCGCAAAAGTATTTGCATCAGAGACTTTAGCAAGCGTAACAGATAAAACATTGCAAATTTTTGGCGGAATGGGATTAATGGATGATTTTCCTATTGAACGGTTTTGGCGAGATGCTCGAGTAGAACGTATTTGGGATGGAACCTCTGAAATCCAGCGCCATATCATTAGCCGTGAATTACTACGTCCATTGGGGGCATGAATGAACCGCATTGAACGAATGTTGTACCCAGAATCAATAGCCATAATAGGTGGTGGAGTTTGGTGCGAAAATGTTATTGATCAATGCCAAAAAATAGGATTCGAAGGCCATATATGGCCCGTTCACCCCACACGACCTAAGATAAAAGGTGTTCCTTGTTTTTTATCTGTGGAGGCATTGCCCAATGGACCAGATGCAAGTTTTATTGGCGTAAATAGGTTTGCTACAATTAAAGTAATTCAATCACTAAATAAAATAGGTGCTCAAGGTGCAGTTTGCTTTGCCAGCGGATTTTCTGAAGCTATTTCGGAGGATGCACAAAGTGCAGATTTGCAAGACCAGCTATTAATTGCAGCAGGCGAAATGGCAGTATTAGGACCTAACTGTTATGGATTTATAAATTACCTTGAAGGTTCACTGTTGTGGCCTGACCAACATGGTGGCGATCGCGTAAGCAATGGTGTTGCTATCATTACACAATCATCAAATATTGCTATTAACCTAACAATGCAAAAGCGCGGCCTCCCTTTAGCTTTTATTTCATCTGTTGGAAATCAAGCTCAAATTAGTTTAGCGGAAATGGCCACAACAATATTAAATGATTCACGCATTACAGCTTTAGGCCTTCATATCGAAGGTATTAATGATGTTTCTGAATTTGAAAAAATGGTTATGATAGCAAATAAATTAGAGAAACCTATAATTGTTTTGAAAGTTGGAACCTCTGATCAAGCGCGCGCAGCTACAGTATCACACACTGCATCAATTGCTGGTAGTGATGCTGGTTCTCGAGCTCTATTTTCAAGACTAGGTGTGGTTAAAGTTGAAAACCTAACAACGTTTATAGAAACGTTGAAGCTAGCCCACATTGTTGGAGAACGCCCAAATAAAAATATACTATCAATGTCATGTTCTGGTGGTGAAGCAAGTTTAATGGCTGATATAGGCCAAACAGCGGGTGTTAATTTCCCTTCACTTAGCAAAGAGCAAAGACAACGCTTGCGAAGTACATTAGGTAAAATGGTAAAACTTGCCAATCCATTAGATTATCATACCTATATCTGGGGTAATTGGGAGGCAATGGCCCAAACATTTTGTGCAGCTCTTAGTGGTTCAAATTGTATTGGTTTGTTAGTTTTAGATTTTCCACGAGATGATCGTTGCAATCCCCAAATGTGGCTTGATGTTATTCCCTCAATTGTTTCAGCAAAAAATAAGACTGGCTGTCAAGTTGGAGTTGTGGCGTCTATTTCAGATACAATGCCAGAATTTATAGCAAAAGAATTTATACTTAATGGCATTATACCATTTGGTGGTATGGAAAGTGCGTTAGAATCAATTTCTCGATTTTCTTCATATAAAAAAATATGTTCAAATAATATTTTACCACCAAAAAAACCTATTAATACAAAGATTTTAAGTGAAGCTTTAGCAAAAGAAATGTTACGAAAATTTGATGTAAAACTACCAAATTTTCAAACTGTTTCTCAATTTTGTGATATCATAAAAATTGCAAAAGAAATTGGGTATCCAGTTGTTTTAAAGGGTGAAGGAAGTGCCCACAAAACTGAAGCTGGGCTTGTTGCCTTGAATTTACAAAATGAATCTGAGGTTTTAGATGCCGTAAATGAAATGCAAAGTAAAACATTTTTGATAGAAGAAATGATCGATGACAGTTTAATTGAATTATTGATTGGAGTAGTTTTAGATGAAGCTCATGGTTACGTTTTAACAATAGCTTCAGGTGGAAAACTTACTGAAATATTAGATGATAAAATTTCAATGTTAATTCCAGTAAGCGATAAAGATATTAAAGCATCCCTAGAGGCACTTAGAATATGGCCATTGTTTTTGGGTTATAGAGGATTACCTACTCCCAATTTAGTAAACATTATAAAAGCAATTAAGAATATTCAAAATTTTACTATTTCTAATCATGGTAAAATATCAGAAGTTGAAATTAATCCACTTATTTGTACCCATACAGATGCGATTGTAGCGGATGCACTTATAAAAATAGGAGAGAAAAATGACTGAAAGTCCAATTAAAACAAAACAAAATGGTCATGTTTTAGAAGTCATTTTAGATCGCCCAAAAGCTAATTCTATAGATCTAAAAACCAGTAGAATTATGGGGGAAGTGTTCGCTAGCTTTAGAGACGACCCAGAGTTACGAGTAGCTATAATTACTGGGGCAGGACCAAAATTTTTCTGCGCTGGGTGGGACCTAAAAGCTGCAGCAGATGGTGATGAAGTAGATGGTGATTATGGCCAAGGTGGATTTGGTGGATTACAAGAATTAAAAAATTTAAACAAACCTGTTATTGCTGCAGTAAATGGTATTTGTTGTGGTGGTGGATTAGAATTAGCATTGTCAGCAGATATTATTCTTGCTGCTGACCACGCTCAATTTGCTTTACCAGAAATAAATTCTGGTACAGTGGCCGATGCTGCATCGATTAAATTACCAAAGCGCATACCCTATCACATTGCAATGGAAATGCTCTTCACAGGTAGATGGATAGATGCAGAAGAAGCCGCACGATGGGGATTAATAAATCAAATACACTCTGCAGAAAGATTAATGGATAAAGCTCATAAACTGGCAAAGATTTTGGCTGCAGGACCACCTTTAGTTTATGCAACAATAAAAGAAATTGTTCGTGAAGCAGAAAACATGAAATTTCAGGATGCATTAAATACAATTACATCAAGCGAACTCCCAACTGTTAAAACGTTATATACTTCTGAAGATCAGCTGGAGGGTGCAAAAGCATTTTCAGAAAAACGTGAACCAGTCTGGAAAGGTAAATAATTTTAATTGATTTATAAAATCAAAATATAGGTAATTATTTAGACTTTATTTCTAAGTTCGTATTTTTGTATTTTACCAGTAGCTGTCTTTGGAAGTTCCCCAAACACAACTTTCTTAGGGCGCTTAAAGCCTGCAAGATGATCACGGCAAAAAGCTATAATTTCAGTCTCAGTTACAAACTTACCATCCTTTAACTCAATAAAAGCACAAGGTACTTCTCCCCACTTTTCATTTTTCATAGCTACAACTGATGCTAAAGCTACAGCTTCATGACGGTGAAGAACGCTTTCGATTTCAACAGAGGAAATATTTTCTCCCCCTGAAATAATAATGTCTTTCAATCGGTCTTTAATTTCAACATATCCATTTGCATGCATGACTGCTAAGTCTTCCGACCGGAACCAGCCATCAGCAAAAGCTTCAGATGTAGCTTGTGGGTTTTTAAGATAACCTTTCATTACGGTATTCCCTCGGATCAAAATTTCACCAAATGTTTTACCATCTGCTGGAACGTCTGCACCATTAATGTCAACAACACGCAATCCTTCAGTGTGAACCATGCCGGCACCTTGACGTGACTTCATTATTGCACGCTGATCTTGAGGTAAATCATCCCAATCACTATTCCACGTAGACATAACTGTATGGCCATAGGTTTCTGTTAAACCATATACTTGAGTAACATCAAAACCAAGCTTCTCTATACCCTCCAAAACAGCTGTTGGTGGAGGTGCGCCCGCAGTCATAACATTCACTGTGTAATCAAAAGGCTTTCGGTCTTTGTCATTTGCATTAAGGATCATACCTAATACAATAGGCGCGCCACCAAAATGCGTAATCCCATGATTATAGATTGCATTATAAACTACACTTGGTGAGACTGTGCGTGTACAAATTATTGTTCCCGCTAATGCCGCCATAGCCCAGCCATGGCACCATCCATTACAATGGAACATCGGCACAGTGTAAAGATATTTTGGATGTCTAGGTAAGCCCCAGTCCGCAATAACTCCCATAGACATTAGATATGCACCACGGTGATGATAAACCACACCCTTAGGCCTACCAGTGGACCCTGATGTATAGTTTAGCGCAATTGCGTCCCATTCATCAGATGGCATATCCCAATCTGCATTGGCATCTCCTGTAGCAATAAAGTCAGCATAATCGATGGTCCCAATGCGATTGGGTTTTAAGTTATCCTGCAGGTCTGCAATATCAATGATTAAAATATTACGTTCAGCAACTGCAACTGCGGCTTGAGGTGCAAGCTCGCCATCAACTATAAAAACTTTGGCTTCACCATGATCAAGAATGTAGCCAATAGTATCAGAATCCAACCGTGTATTAATAGTGTTCAAGACGGCACCAGACATGGGAATACCAAAATGAGCTTCTACCATTTCTGGAGTATTAGCAGATAGGATAGCTACCGTATCACCTTTTACTATACCATGTGCATTAAGTGCAGATGCTAGTTGTTTTGCACGCCTATAAAGCTGTGACCAACTATAACACCTATTGCCATAAATTATAGCATCACGATCAGGAAACATTAACGCTGTTCGTTTTATAAACGAAAGTGGTGATAACGCTACGTGGTTTGCTGTGGTCTTTTCGAAATCATCGTAAATACTCATCACATTCCCCTAATTTCTAATAGCTTCACCAGTGTCCAACAGACTGGATATCCGCACAATAGTTTGTGGTGTTTTTGCCAAAACAAGAAATGCACGGCGTTCACGGTCATACATATCTTGCTCAGAAACAGTCAGACTATTATCACTTATACTATTTACTACGATTTCAGCCACTTGCATCGCTACTATTTTATCATGGGGATAGAATAATCCATCATCAATACCTTTTTGCATAAAGTTTGACATTTTAGATAAAATTGCACGGCCAGGAAGCTCAAATATCGGTATAGTAGGCGGCATATATTTTTTTTGTAATTTTGCAATTTCAACAATAGCTACATGCATTAATTTATCACGATTCAGAACTTCAATATCTCGGTCTTTTAAATAATATTGCATACGAGACGATAAATCTGGGCTTGTGCCTATTTGGCCATATCCAATTTGCATCCATGTGTTCCATGATGCTTTCTCCCAATCACCAGTTGCTTGAAACCAGCGCCATAATGTTTCCTTAACACCTCCACCACCTGGAACAACACCGACACCCGTTTCAACCAGTCCAAAAACTGTATTCGTATGTGCAACCAGTTTATCACAATGAGCGAGAACCTCAAAACCACCACCTATAGATAGTCCAGATGGCGCTCCAATTACAGGTACTGGTGTGTATTTGAGAGCTTTTACTGCTTGCTGAAAGTCATTTAAAAAAGCATCAATTCCAGTCCAGTCCTCCGCTTCAATAAATGCGCGGAAACGGTTAAGATCAACTCCCGCAGAGAAATGCTGCGCATCATTATGAACGATTATACCCTTACCATGATTTTGAGCAGCTGCTGCCACTATTTCCATAGACGCTCCCGTTAAAGCGTTTGCTTTCGAGTGAAACTCTAACAACCGTAAATCACCTTCAAGTTCATACAAACTGGCAGCAGCATTACTTATAATAGGTTCCATTGTTCGTTTAGTCATGTGAAAACGAATTGTGTTTTTTGGCAAAAATACTGGTGCATAAATTGGGTCATGCTGGAAGTTTAAGACATTCAGAGTTTCATTATTCACTGAATAAAATGGACCTGATTCACGGCTAACATTAATCGACATTGGCATATCTAATCCCGCCTCTTGGATTAAAGTTGCAACCACATCAGCGCCCAGAGCGTCAATCAATTCAAACGGTCCACGCACCCAGTTAAAACCAAGCTTCATGGCATCATCAATGTCTTGAGGGCTAGTTGTAACTGTTGGAATCAAATCCGCAGCATAAGCCAGAACACGAGCAAGGAACCGGCGACAAAACACATTGTGGTTATTTACTCCATCAATCATGATAGTTAAAGTTTCCTCACCTGCAGCTTGCGCACTGGCGGCGTGTTGGGCGATTTTTGGTAGCAAAGTTTTGCGCAAACGCATTTGACCAGTCATTAGATCAACTGCATATGCAACATCTTCATTTAAACGGTAGAAGCCCCCTTTACCTTTATCGCCTGTAAACCCATTTAAAATCATATCACGTATCAGAGGCATAACAGGATTATTTAATGTCCCAACAGCATGAAATAAATCTTCAGCAGGCAAGATATCTCCTAATGTATCAACAACATCTGACATCAAATCAACACCAATCAAATCGTATAATCCAAATACACCTGTTTTTGGAATACCCATTGGCCTACCCATTAGCGCGTCGGCCTCTTCAACTGTTAGATTATTTTTAGCTGCTTCATCCATCCCTACTTGTAGAGCAAAAACACCCACTCTATTACCAAGAAATCCTGGCGTGTCATTGCATCGAACAACACCTTTTCCCATTATTGTATCGTTAAACTCAGCCAAGCTATCCATAATAGCCTCGTCAGTATCAGTACCACGGACGAGCTCTAACAAGCGCATGTAGCGTACTGGATTAAAGTAATGTGTAATCGCAAACCGTTTGCGAAATTTCATAGGCATGTCTTCTACCAACAAAGAAATTGGAATTGTTGACGTGTTTGATGTGACCACACACTCAGTATCTATAACTTCGTTAAGACGTTTATATAGATCCTTTTTAATATCCAATCGTTCCACAACAGCTTCAACGATCCAATCATAATCCGCTAATCTATCAAAATCATCGCGGATATTGCCAATCTCAATAAGGTCAATGCGTGATTTATGCACTAATGCTGGCGGGTCTGATTTTAAGAGGCGTTCTTTTGCAGCTTTTAATACGCCAAGTGGATCATCGTCACGAGGCAAGTCCATCAATAAGACTTTGTGACCTGCATTTGCAATTTGAGCAGCTATGCCACTTCCCATTGTACCTGCACCAATAACGGCAATACGTTTGAATTTTATCATAATTTAACTCTTAGTAAAAAAGGGGCGCAGAGCGCGGTTAACTTCTTCTGGGTGTTCTGAAGGCAACATATGGCCAGCATTTTCAACAATGGTAACATTAACAGTCTTTAAAGCTTCTGCAGACTTAAGCCCAAATTTTAGTGGAGTCATTTTATCTTTTTGGCCCAGGATAAGCTGCGTTGGGCAAGTAATCATAGCCGCAGCACTCGGGCCATTAACATAATCCACACAAGCCTGAAGGTCAGCGTGTAACGCACCCGATTTATTTGCAGTCATCATCTGCACACCGTAATTGAGATGGTTTTGACCTGGCATAGTATGATCGTGGCTATGCCCTTCAGAACCATGCCCCCAATCCATCATAGCTTTAATTGCAACTGGTTCTTTATTTTTGGCCATATCAATCAAGTTATCATTAACAGGAATTGAGAGTGCTGTTGCAACCAATGATAGGCGTGAGACACGGTCTGCATATCGATGTGCCAAATCCAAACCAATCAAGCCACCTTGAGAATGCCCAACAATCTGTACTTTTTCTACGCCAAGTGAATCCATTAATGCTATATGCCAATCTGACATCGCTTCAATAGTATCTAAAGGTATTCCACTAGATAACCCATGCGATGGCATATCTGCAGCAATTACTGACCAGCCTCGATTTGCAAAAAATCTTCCCTGTAACATAAAAGATAAGTGACTTTGGCCAGAACCATGTATGAACCAAATAGGTTTACCTTTTAGTTCAAAATTTCGCCCCCCCGTAGATGCAAAAACTATTTCCCCATTCAAATTAATTTTCATATTTTATCCTCAAATCTTAGCAGCAGAACGCAGTGCCTGTTCAAAATCTGCCTGCAAATCTTCGAAATCTTCTAGTCCTACTGAAATGCGTAACATATCATCAGTTAAGCCAGCTAATTTCATTGCTTCTGGACTTAAGTGACTTTGAGTTGTGGATCCAGGATGAATAACCAAGGTCTTAGCATCACCAACATTAGCAAGATGTGAAGCAACTTTTACATTTTCAATAAATGCCTGCCCAGCCTCACGCCCACCCTTTACTCCACAGGCTATTACTGAACCTGCACCTTTAGGCATTAGCCGTTTAGCAACATCGTAATCAGGATGATCAGGTAAAGTTGGGTGCTTGACCCAAGAAATACCTTCGTGTTGCAACAGAAAATCTAACATCTTTTTAGTGTTTGACATGTGGCGTTCCATACGAAGACCTAAAGTTTCTATACCCTGAATCAAATGAAACGCATTAGTTGGGGATAAACATGGACCAACATTATACATTCCTTCAGTGCGGACGCGCGTGATAAAGGCTGCTGGGCCAAATTCTTCATATAAATTTACTCCTTGGAACCCAAAGTGTGATTCAGTTAATGTAGGAAAGCGTTTATTTTGACCCCAATCAAAATTCCCCCCATCCACTACAATCCCTCCCAGCGCAATACCGTGGCCACCCATCCATTTAGTCAAAGAATGTATTACAATGTTTGCACCATTTTGAAGAGGCTTCAGAAGATATGGCGTATTAAATGTTGCATCGATAACTAGAGGTACACCTGCGTCATTAGCTATTTTTCCAATTACCGTTATGTCCATAATATCAAGTCCAGGATTACCAATTACTTCCCCAAATACCATTTTTGTATTTGTCTGAATTGCAGCGGCAAAAGCATCTGGGTCGTTGGGAGCAACAAAAGTTGTCTCAATTCCATAACGTGACAAAGTATGCTGGAATAGGTTTATATTTGCACCATACATTTGTGATGAAGATACAATGTGATCACCAGCAGAACACAATGCTAAAACTGTTACAAAGAGCGCAGCCATTCCCGAAGAAGTAGCCACCGCCCCAATGCCACCATCTAGCGCAGCAACACGTTGTTCAAGTACTGCAACTGTTGGGTTTGAAATCCGTGAATAAAGATGCCCCCCAACTTCAAGATTATATAATGCCGCAGCATGTTCAGTATCTTTAAAGACATAAGAAGTCGTTTGATGAATAGGCACAGCTGCAGAACCATGTCGCTCGTCTGGCGTAAATCCAGCATGTAAACTAAGTGTATTAAATTTATAATCACCGGTCATATTATTCTCCAACTAATTCTTATTGAACACGCATGCCTACTCAGAGTGCCTTATGTCAAGAGACCCTACATTTTTGCTTTAGAAGTGACCTAACGTTACAATTGATCGAATCTTCAATCCAGCGCAAAGCAAATAAAATTGATTTAATCACATTGGGAGGATTATAAATGTCTGGTGCAATGCTTTTCCCGTCGCGGCGCCTACGAGCGACACCCTACACTTCACGCGTTACTGCTTTAGGTGTTTCTGGCTTTACTGTTTATAATCATATGCTATTGCCAACAACATTTGAAGGCCTTCGTGAGGACTATAGTCACTTAAAAAAATATGTGCAGATCTGGGATGTTGCCGTTGAACGTCAAGTTCAAATAGAGGGCCCTGATGCGCACAAATTAGCATGTATGATTTCAGCGCGCGACTTAAGTAAAGCCCAAGTTGGACGTTCTTATTACGCACCAGTTTGTGACCAAAATGGTAAAATGATTAATGACCCTGTTGCATTACGTTTGGCTAATGATAAATATTGGTTTTCTATTGCTGATAGTGATCTTCTTCTCTGGGTACAGGGAATTTCATTGGGATTAGATCTAGATGTTGATATTTGTGAACCTGATGTTTCTCCACTGGCAATACAGGGCCCAATGTCAGAAGATCTATTGGTAGACGTATTTGGAGAAGACATTCGAAATATAAGATTTTTCCACTTCAAGGCATTCCCATTTAAGGGCCGAATGTTAAACATAGCTCGTGCTGGATATTCCAAACAAGGTGGCTTTGAAATTTATTTAGATGATTCTAATCTTGGTGGTGACCTATGGGATGCTATTTGGGAGAAAGGCGAAAAATATAATATTCGTCCAGGTTGCCCAAATCTAATCGAACGTATTGAAAGTGGTTTACTGTCATATGGCAACGACATGAACCGTGAAGATACGCCTTTAGAAATTGGATTAGAAAAGTTTATTAATCTAGATGGTGATTCAAATTTTATTGGTAAACAAGCCTTAATTGATCAGCGAAATACAGGCGTAGAGAAACGTCTAATGGGAATTGAAATGGACGGTGTGGAAATGACACCCGTAGCAATGCCAGAAGCCGTAATGGTAGACGGCCAGAAAGTTGGCACTCTAACATCTGCAGTTTACTCTCCTGATTATATTGGCAACATTGGTTTTACTATGATTTCTGCTGAGCACGCGCACGATGGAGCCAAGGTAATAGTTGAGTCTGCTCAAGGCTTTCGTAACGGAATAATTTGTGAAGTTGGTACACTCTTGAAACGAGTTCAGGCTAATGAAGCGCTTTACTCATAATTTTGTTTATTTATGAATAAAATTTATTATATCAAGTAAAGATATTAGCTTATTAGGTGCATTATGACCTCAATGAAATTATGCAAATAGATTTATTTGAAATAGCCAATGCAAAATACATTCCATTACTATTAATAATTATCACAAATATTATTTATTTTTTAAAGTTAACGACATTATTCTTGCCGTTTTCATAATAGACTTATGCTAAAATTTGCTTAGGCTTTATTTTATATATTAGTCAATTTTGCAGAAAAGCTAGTGAAAATGTCCAGTGATCCACTACTCCAGCCTTACCAGCTAAAACATCTAACTTTAAAAAATCGCATTATGACAACAAGTCATGAACCTGCTTATCCAGAAGATGGCATGCCTAAAGAGCGCTATAGAGCCTATCACGAAGAAAGAGCTAAAGCTGGAATTGCCCTCGCCATGACGGCAGGTTCCGCTGCTGTTTCTAAAGATAGCCCACCTGTATTCAATAACGTTTTAGCCTATAAAGATGAAGTAGTTCCGTGGATTCAGAACCTCACTGATGGATGTCATGAACATGGATGCGCTGTCATGATACAACTTACTCACTTAGGGAGACGAACAAACTGGAATAAGCACGACTGGTTACCTTCAGTTTCATCGTCAAAACACCGTGAACCCGCGCACAGAGCGTTTCCTAAATTAATCGAAGATTGGGATATTGAACGCATCATCAGTGACTTCGCTGATGCAGCTGAACGCATGAAGGCCGGGGGTATGGATGGTATTGAATTACAAGTAAGTGGCCATTTAATGGATCAATTTTGGTCACCACTAACAAACGATCTTGTTGGGCCATACGGTGCAGATACATTAGAAAACCGCATGCTATTTCCAATGGATGTATTAGGGGCAATTCGTAAACGAGTTGGAAATAGATTTATAATTGGATTTCGCTATACTGCAGATGAAATGCAAAAAGGAGGTATCTCTGCTAAAGATGGCCTTGAGATATCCAAAATATTAGCGGCATCAGGACAATTAGATTTTCTTAATGTAAATAGAGGTCGCATACATACAGATCCAGCTATGACCGACTTAATACCAGTTCAAGGAATGCCAAGCGCACCACACTTAGACTTTGCTGGCGAAGTTAGAAAAGTTACAGGGATGCCAACCTTTCACGCATCTAGAATTCCAGATGTAGCAACCGCACGGCATGCAATTGAAAATGGGCTTCTAGATATGGTTGGAATGACCCGTGCTCATATGGCTGATCCCCATATAGTTAAAAAGATTATTGAAGGCCGTGAAAGTGATATTCGCCCATGTGTTGGAGCTACATATTGTCTTGACCGCATCTACCAAGCTGGTGATGCTTTGTGTATTCACAACCCAGCTACAGGTCGTGAATTAACTATGCCCCACGAAATTTTGACTGCACCAATATTACGTAAGATTGTAATAATAGGCGCTGGCCCCGCAGGTTTAGAAGCAGCACGTGTAGCGGCTGAACGAGGTCATAAAGTAATCGTATTTGAAGCCCAGCCTGACCCTGGGGGACAAATTCGCCTAGCTGCCCAAAGCCCACGCAGGCGAGAGATGATTTCTATTATTGATTGGCGTATGTCCCAATGTGCAGCCCGCGATGTAGAGTTTCATTTTAATACTTGGGGTGAAATAAGTAATATATCAGCATTAAATCCAGACATAGTAATCGTTGCTACAGGTGGCATGCCAAACACTGAATTATTTGAAAGTAGTAACGATACTGATCATGTTGTCACTGCTTGGGATATTATTGCAGGCGATGTAAAACCTGCCGATAATATATTAATTTATGATGAAAGTGGTGATCATCCAGCTCTTCAAGCAGCAGAGATTGCAGCAAATGCAGGTGCAAAAGTAGAAATTATGACGCCAGATCGTACTTTTTCACCCGAGATAATGGCAATGAATTTAGTGCCCTATATGCGCTCACTTCAAGACAAGGATGTCACATTTACAGTTACACGCCGCCTACTAGATGTGCAGCGATCTGGAAATAAACTAACAGCAACTATTGGAACTGATTATAGTAATTTCTCACAGCAACAAAGCTATGATCAAATAGTGATAAACTATGGGACAATGCCACTTGATGATTTATACTTCGAGTTAAAACCACTTAGTAAAAATTACGGTGCGGTTGATTATGATGCATTAATTAATGGTACGCCCCAAACCTTAATACGAAACTGTAACGGGATATTTCAATTGTTTCGTATTGGTGATGCAGTGTCTGCGCGCAATACTCATGCAGCAATTTATGATGCATTAAGATTGGTAAAAGATCTTTAATTAAATCTAAAATCTATAAAAATTCTTTAATAATATTAATGGCAGGAGAATTATACTCCTGCCATTAATAGATTTATAGACCCCATTTAGCCTTATTTTTTTCAAAAAATCCTTTGGCCTTTTTAACTTTTACCCAATTATTAACATAGTTAATCCAAACTTGATCAGTTTGAGGTAGAATCATTGCAATCGGTGTTGGGGAGCGTGCTTCAGCACCTTTCACACGAACAACACCAAATTTTTCTTCAAGGGTTGAGCCTTCAATATTTGATGTAATAAACACATCAGCTCGGCCAGATAAAACTTCTTGGTAGCCTCGCGCTGGTGCTTCTACTACTTTTATGTCGGCTTTGGGATACCATGCCCGCACTAACTTTTCAAAGGTTGTTCCAAGTGTTGTTGCAATTTTTACACCCGGTTGATTAATTGAATCGTGACCATCAAATTTTCCAGCATTTTCTTTACCAGTAAATGGAACAATCTCAACTGAAATATAGCTTTCTGAAAAACCTGCAGCCTTCATTCTTGCTGGTGAAATCGACGCTGATCCAGTGACATGGTACTGGCCAGCCACAACACCGTTTACCAATGTCTTCCAATCTGTCGGCACAAACTCAAGCTCTACTCCAAGGTCTGATGCGAGTTCAGTCATGATATCTATATCAAAACCTTTATAGGTATTAGTTGCAGGGTCACGTACAGTCATTGGATTCCAATCACCCGTTGTTCCCACCTTCAACACACCTGAACTTAAAATTTCATTTAAGGCAGATTGCGCATTTGCCGCACCTGACAGTGTTAGCCCTAGTACTGCAATAGCAGCTGTTTTGAAAAACTTATTCATCTTCTTCTCCTGTTTGGAAATTATGCTCTTGCTTGTGCTTGAACTTATGATTTATTTAAAGTAGCTCGGATGTTAAACAAGTAAATACAAACCTTCAGGTAAAAGATGCCCAATACCGCTATAGAGCTAAAAAACTTGAATAAATGGTTTGATGATTTTCATGCTCTTAAAAATATTAACCTGACAGTAAACAAAGGTGAAAAGGTTGTAATTTGTGGGCCGTCAGGTTCAGGAAAATCAACAGTTGTTCGTTGCATTAATAAATTAGAAAAACACCAAAGTGGCACTATTTTATTAGATGGAAAAGAATTAACAAATAACTCTAAATCTGTAGCATCAATTCAAGGTGACATAGGAATGGTGTTTCAGCAGTTCAATCTTTTTCCACACCTCACTGTCATGGAAAACCTTATTTTAGGCCCAATGAAAGCTCAAAGACAGAGCCGCCAAAAAGCTGTTGAGATTGCTCTACACTATCTAGAGCGTGTTCGAATTACGGATCAGGCACAAAAAATGCCTTCACAACTTTCTGGCGGCCAACAGCAACGGGTTGCAATAGCTCGATCTCTATGCATGGAACCTAAGGTAATGCTATTTGATGAACCTACCTCAGCACTTGATCCAGAAATGATTTCTGAAGTTTTAGATGTAATGGTAGAACTGGCAAATGATGGGATGACTATGGTAGTTGTTACTCATGAAATGGGCTTTGCACGTAAAGTTGCCGATAAAGTCTTATTCATGGACCAAGGCCAAATAGTTGAACAAGCTTTAACTGAAAACTTTTTTAATTCCCCAAAGACCCAGCGCTGCCAAACATTTTTAAACCAAATTTTAAAGCATTAATAAGAATATGAAAAAACTCTGCCTTTCACTTTTTGCATTGCTTGGACTTTGCAGTTGTACTTCCGATATTTGGGGTTGGTATGTTATTAACCCGAACACACCTTCAGGATGGATAAACATAAAATTTTTAGTATCCGGAATGGGAAATACGATACTTATTTCAGTAACTGCTGCAGTTATTTCAATAACACTAGGGCTAGTTGTTGCTTTACCTGGGCAATCATCCAAGCGGGTCTGGCGCATTGTTAACAGAGTTTATGTGGAACTAATTAGATCAATACCATTACTACCAATGTTATTCTGGGTTTTTTATGGTTTACCAATTATTTTCAAATCAATGGGTCTTAATATTCCTATCGATCCATTTTGGGGTGCAGTTATAACTTTAGCCATTTCGGATAGTGCATTTACTGCAGAAATTTACCGATCAGGCATTCAATCTATTGCTAGAGGTCAAGCTGAAGCTTCACAAACTATAGGACTAAGTTATGCCCAGTCCATGCGGTATGTAATTTTACCACAAGCTATACGCCGTATTCTGCCACCACTTGCCAATCAATTCATTTACATAGTTAAAATGAGCGCTTTTGCATCTGTAATTGGAATGCAAGAATTAACACGACGTGCAAACGAACTTGTAGTTACCGAGTATAGGCCGCTGGAGCTCTATTCACTTCTTATACTGGAATACCTAGTACTTGTATTAATAATAAGCGCAGGCGTACGTTGGCTGGAACGCCACATGGGATCAGATGAACGACAATAAGGATACAAGTATGGATTGGAAAAAATTTATGCACGAAACTGAAGAGAATTTAGCTTTATTTTCAAAAGAAATCCCCCAGACAGCCAAAGGTTTTGGACTAATGGGACAAACTGCCAAATCAGATGGTGCACTCAGTGAAAAAACAAAAGAACTTATAGCTCTTGGAATTGCCGTAGCAACACGCTGTGACAGCTGTATTGGCTTTCATGTTCGATCGTTAGTTCGCTTAGGCATTAGACGTGAAGAACTTTGTGAAGCATTAGAAATGGCTACTTATATGGGTGGCGGACCATCTTACGCATTTAGCGCTAAAGCTCTCAAAGCATACGATATATTTATTGTGGATTCTAATTAAAACTAAATATATTTAATTACTATCTTTTGTAGCTTTTTTACTTTCAATAAGCTCATCATCAAAATTGCTAGATACGTCATAGTCTGCGTCAATGGACTTTGATGTTTTAGCACCAAGTGTTTTCAAATTTTCAACTTGAGATAAGACATTACCACGTCCTTTTGAAAGTTGACCAAATGCTACATCATATGAATCTTGTGCTTGAGTTAACTTTTCTCCAACTTTTTCCATATTTTGCACAAAACCACTTACCTTATCATAAAGTTTTCCAGCACGGCTTGCTATTAACTCAGCATTTTTATTTCGGCGTTCAACGTCCCAAACATTAGAAATAGTTTTTAGTGCCATCATCAGTGTCGTTGGTGTCGCTATCGTAATATTTTTCTCCAAAGCGAATTCAGTTATTTTACCATCTTCACGTAAAGCTTCTGACAATGCACCCTCAATAGGGACAAAAAGAATTACATAATCAACTGAGGAACTTTCTGCCAATTGATACCCCTTGGCAGATAATCCATTAATATGATTTCTAAGAGATACTATATGCCTTTTCCTTGCTGCTATAGCATCAAAATCATTTTCTGCATTTACCGCATCTGTGTAAGCAACCAAAGAAACTTTACTATCAATAACTAATGTTTTGCCGCCAGGTAAATTGACTACCACGTCAGGCCGTAATCGTTCACCATCCAAGCCTGTTCTATTAACTTGAGTTTCATACTCTTCGCCTTTACGTAAACCTGATTTTTCGAGAATGCTCTCTAAAATCATTTCACCCCAAGCACCTTGCATCTGGGTATCTCCCTTTAATGCTTTCGTCAGTGCTATTGCATCATGAGATATTTTTTCAGATTGTTTTGATAGTTGGCTTATTTCAGCCTTCAAATGCTCTCTATCTTTAATAGTTTGCTCATTGACCTGGCGCAATTCTTTTTCAAAATGCCCGACATGCTCTTTTAGGGGAGTTAGCGTAGCTTCTAACTTTTCAATATTTGCCTTAGAAAAGCTCTCACCCTGAACCTTCAAAGCTTCTGTTGCAAGTTCTTTGAATTTAGATTCCATATCATCACGCAGCTGTGACAAAATTTGAATTTTTTCTTCAGAAGACTTTTTTTCTGCTAAACTTTGTGCATTTAACTCTGATATTTTGTTTGATAGACTAGTTTTCTGTTCATTTTCATATTCCAGTTTATTGCGTAACTTTGAAAGGTCTTCGTTTAATCTGCTTATTTCAGTCTTTCGTTCTTCAGCTAATGCCTCAAATTTTGAGGCAGCCGAACCTACAGCCAGTATTTTAACTTCAAATTCAAGAACTTTGTTTTCTAAAGTTTTAGTTTGACCATTAGGAACTAAAGAACCATCTGCTTTTTTTCGATTCAAAAATAGAATTAATAAGGAAAGCATCGCAAACCCAATCCAAGGTAGATTTTCTAACACATGGCTCATTCTTAATTATTCCTTAGTAAATTTGATTAAACTATTAGCTATAAACATTAGGTTAGCTATATTTATAGTTTTTTGAAACCATCGATTGATGGTTTGGCACTTCGGCATAAAAATTAACAACCCAATAAAGAAAATAAATTAATCATGTAAAATCATAGGATTTTTTTACACAAACATCTTCTTACATTGTCGCTGATAGCATCAATAACTCATAATATATCAATTTTGTGTAATGACTTTGGCAGGGGCTGAGGGACTCGAACCCACGACCCTCGGTTTTGGAGACCGATGCTCTACCAACTGAGCTAAACCCCTATACCAAAGTAATGCACAATTAAAAGGAATTTGGCACAGATGCAAGCCTTTGCTATAAAACAAATGCTTTTTTTAAAAATTTAAATTTAACCAAATACTAATGAAATTTCATTTATTAGAGGTACTAAAATAACTAGATTTTACAAGTTTTATTACGAAAATAGACTATACATATTTTAAAAATCATACGCCTAATCAAGTAAACGTATTATCTCTTGGGAAACCACGAGGTGCCATTCGCCCTGTTCCAGCTCGCTTGCCAACCCAATCTATTAATTCAGTTTCAATACGACGCCTTCCAGCTGGATCTAACCATGATAAGCCATCTTCCAAATGGAAAGTTGTTGCATCATTTAGCCCACCATCTTTATATTTTTGGAGCCGAACGCCTTTACCTCGGCTCATTTCTGGTAATTCAATTAATGGAAAAATTAATACTTTACGATTTTCCCCAACCGTAGCAACATGATTTCCAGCAATAGGTTTACATATTAAAGCTTTGATATCACCTTTGACATTCAGCACTTGTTTACCAGTGCGCGTTTGCGCAACGACGTCAGTTTCACTAACTATAAAACCATCTCCAGCATTTGAAGCAACTAAGAGTTTTCGCTCTGCCTTATGAATAAAAAAATCAATCATCGCTGCATCATTTGGTAGGTCTACCATCAATCGGATTGGTTCGCCCATGCCACGCCCACCTGGAAGGTCAGAGCAAGACATCGTGTAAAACCGTCCATTACCACCAAACATTAAAAGCTTATCAGTTGTTTCAGCATGAAAAACAAAACGACCTTGGTCTCCATCTTTATATTTCAGCTCTTGGCCTAGATCCACGTGGCCTTTCATGGCCCGCACCCATCCCATTGCAGAACATACAACCGTGATAGGTTCTTTTTCAATCATTGCCTCAATTGGGACTTCTTCAAATTCTGGTGCATCTGCTAACTCAGTGCGGCGAGCGCCATGTTTACTATTTTTACCAAATTTTTTCCGTGTTTCGCGCAATTCATCAATAATTTTATCCCATTGCATTTCTTCAGAACTTAAAAGATCCTCTAGATTAGCACGTTCTACCTGCAATGCATCAAGTTCTGTTCGTAATTCGATCTCTTCAAGTTTACGTAAACTTCGCAAACGCATATTCAAAATTGCTTCAACTTGAGCATCTGACAAACTAAATTCTGTCATCATAGTCTGCTTTGGTTCGTCATCATTACGGATAATCTCAATTACGCGATCAAGATTTAAAAAGGCAACAATATAGCCTTCTAAGACTTCTAGTCTGCGATCAATTTTTTCCATTCGATGCTTAGATCGTCTTAACAACACATCACGTTTGTGATCAATGAAAGCTCTTAATACTTCTTTCATCGAACAGACTTTAGGTGTGCGCCCATCAATCAAAGTGTTCAAATTTAAATTAAACCGAGTTTCCAAATCTGACATTCGAAACAATGTTTCCATCAAAATAATTGGATCAACAGTTTTTGCACGTGGCTCTAAAACCAATCGAATATCTTCAGCACTTTCATCACGAACATCAGTTAATATTGGTAATTTTTTTAATTGAATTAATTCAGCAATTTTTTCAATTAATTTTGACTTTTGTACTTGGTACGGTATCTCCGTTACAACAATTTGCCAAAGACCTCGAGGTAGTTCTTCTAGTTCCCAGCGCGCACGTAGTCGCATAGGACCTCGTCCTGTTTTATAGGCTTCTAATAGGTTTTCTCTTGGTTCAACTAAAATACCACCAGTGGGAAAGTCTGGCCCAGGCACGTAATCCATTAAAGTTTCATCTCGTGCATTTGGCGCTTTAATCAAGTGGATAGAAGCATCAAGAAGTTCACCAATATTATGTGGTGGAATATTTGTTGCCATACCTACAGCAATTCCTGTTGAACCATTTGCCAATAGATTTGGGAAACTAGCAGGCAACACAGAAGGTTCCGTTAAGCGTCCATCATAGTTATCCCTAAAATCAACGGCATCCTCTTCCATACCAATTAGCATAGCCTCAGCAACAGCTGTCATCCGGGCTTCAGTGTAACGCGCCGCAGCAGGGTTATCCCCATCAATGTTTCCAAAATTACCTTGGCCATCAACCATTGGATATCTCACAGAGAAATCTTGTGCCAATCTTGCCATCGCATCGTAGATTGCGGCATCACCATGTGGGTGGAAATCTCCCATAGTGTCACCAGAAATTTTTGCAGATTTTAAAAATTTTCCATTAGAAACTAATTTTAATCGATACATTGCATACAAAATTCGGCGATGCACAGGCTTTAATCCATCGCGCGCATCAGGCAATGCTCGGTGCATTATTGTAGATAGCGCATAAGTTAGATACCGATCACCAATAGCGCGCCGCAATGGTTCAGACAGTGTAGCACCGCCAATAGGTTCATCATTTTGTTCGTTAATTATATTAGCCATGGAGGATGTCTAACGAGGCTATCCATAGGCGTCCAGAGCCTGTGTATGAAATGCATAGGATTTATTAAAAATTTTGGTAGATTCTATATCTCAATACATAAAAATTATTAAAAATAAAGTAACTAAAGCAAACCTAATCAAATTTTAGATTTGCTCTAATCATAATTTTAATGCCCTAATATTTGCGACAAGAATAGTTTTGTACGTTCGTTTTGTGGATTATCAAAGAATGCTTCAGGTTCATTCTGTTCAATGATCTGGCCTTCATCCATGAAAATTACACGATTTGCAACTTCACGTGCAAAACCCATTTCGTGTGTAACAACTATCATAGTCATACCGTCTTCTGCTAATGTAACCATTGTATCCAAAACTTCTTTAATCATTTCAGGGTCTAGTGCAGAAGTTGGTTCATCAAACAACATTATACGAGGCTTCATACACAAAGAACGTGCAATCGCCACACGTTGCTGCTGGCCGCCAGACAGTTGGCCAGGGTATTTATTAGCTTGCTCTGGAATTTTTACTTTCTCAAGGAAATGCATTGCTGTTTCTAGTGCTTCTTTTTGTGGTACTTTTCGCACCCAAATTGGAGCCAACATGCAGTTTTCTAAAATAGTCAAATGCGGGAATAGGTTGAAGTGTTGAAAACACATGCCAACTTCTGATCGGATAGTATCAATATTTTTTAAATCAGACGATAAAACTGTGCCATCGACTGTGATAAGTCCTTCTTGATGTTCTTCTAATGCATTAATGCACCTAATTAGTGTAGACTTTCCAGATCCCGAAGGCCCTGCAACAACAATACGCTCACCACGTTGGACAGTTAGATCAATATCACGCAATACGTGAAACGACCCGAACCACTTATTCATTTTAGTGATTTGGATTGCGACCTCATCACTGATTTCAAGTTGCTTTTTTGCGTTAGCCATAACAGACGCTCCTTTTAATTAGTGACCCGTCGCAAGCTTGCGCTCTAGATACATTGAATACCGCGACATAGAAAAACAGAAGATGAAGAAAATAAGGGCCACAAAACCATAAAGCTCCCACAGAATACCATTCCATGCCATATCAGCACGAATATTTGTGGATAGCCCTAATGGGTCCAACAGACCAATAATTGAGACTAAGGTGGTATCTTTAAATAAACCAATAAACGTTGAAACAATGCCAGGGATCGATATTTTCAATGCTTGAGGCAAAATAATTAGGCGCTGAGCCTTCCAGTAATCCAAACCAAGACTATCTGCAGCTTCATATTGTCCCTTTGGTAAAGCAGCTAACCCACCCCGAATAACTTCAGCCATATATGCAGATGCAAATAGAGTAACCATTATCATAACTCGCAGAATCAAATCAAAATTAGATCCCGGTGGTAAGAAAACATTTAATAGCGTTGATGCAACAAACAGTAACGTTATTAAGGGAACCCCCCTAATAAATTCAATAAAGCATACGCAAACACCCTTCAAAATTGGAAGATCTGATTGGCGCCCAAGCGCCAATAGTATTCCAATCGGTAGTGATAATGCTATACCTGTTACACCAATCAAAATCGCCAACATGAAACCACCTAGTCTATCAGAATCAATAGCTTCAGATCCAAGTGGTATAATAGAATTAAGCGCTGAATTGACTGGGCTAAGCAGAACAAACCACCAAATAATTGGTAGTGCCATGGCTGCTAGTACCCCAGCTAGCGATCCAGCAGATTTGCTTCCAATCACAAATCCAAAATAACTAATAATAAAGCCAGTGAATACTGATACGGGAAACCAAATAGACCCCCCCCAGATTAGCCAAAAGCATATAAAAGGATAAACAGCTGTAAAAAATAATATTTTACGTGAAACCCTATCAAATAAGACTGGTGCCAGTGCAACTCCAAGCAATAAAAATGACAACACAGGTCGCCAGTATAATTCAGATGGATAAAACCCAAACATTAATTGTAGCCAACGTTCACGAATTACACCCCAACAGGCTCCACCATTTCCGTGACCATCTCGGCCTATTTCAGCTAAAATACTACGGCATTCAGTTAATGATACGGAGTTCCATGTGGGTGAAAATACCCATGGTAAAATGTTACCTAAAACCATGAATATAATATATAAAACCACACCAGTTAGGATAGTATTTGGTATATCAGAGAACATATTTTTTTTGAACCAACCAACAATGCCAGCTTCTGACAATGGTGCTGATTTTTCTGGTACAATTTCTGTTCTTACGAAAGATTGATCAACCATATTAACGCTCCACCAATTTAACAGAATTATTATACCAATTCATCACACTAGAAATTGCCAGTGAAATAGCCAGGTAAACAGCCATTCCCATCAGAACAGTCTCCAACTCACGTCCTGTTTGGTTTAATGTGATGCCCATTAAAGTACCTGTTAAATCCATATACCCAACTGCAATTGCTAAAGAAGAGTTTTTAGTAAGATTTAAATATTGTGAAATTAATGGTGGAATAATAATACGCAATGCTTGTGGCAAAATTACTAAACTCATTGTGCGACTGGATGAAATACCCAAAGCATGAGCCGCTTCCGATTGCCCTTTAGAAACAGCTTGAATACCTGCGCGTACATTTTCAGCGATAAATGCTGCTGTGTATAACGACAAAGCAACCCAAAGAGCAATCAAGGAGTTACGCATATACGTGCCACCTTTAAAATTAAAACCCTTTAGTTCTGGATACCCAAGGTAAAGTCCAAGGATCCACAATATGATAGCAACAGGAAAAATAATTAATGATAGTCTTTTCCACCATGTTGTTGGACGCATACCAGTTTCATTTTGTATTTTATCAGCATTTTTTTTAACTTTTCTTGAAGCAAAAATACCAACAAACAAGGTAATTAATATTACTACTAAATCTAAGCTAATACCAAACCGCAGGCTAGAAGTACCAAATAAATTCCAATCACCCAAACTTCTGCTAAACAAAGGCTCAGGCACGTAAACTCCACGATTAGTGATCGCAATAGAATCATAAAGCATCATACTCGCCTCACCCGAACGAAACGCACTGGGGGTTGGCATGGTTTCAATCATTATTGAAAACACTATGATAATCCAAAGCAGTACAGGAATATTTCGGAAAGTTTCAATATAGAGCGTCATCACACGCGCCACTAACCAATTCTTAGATAAACGCATGACACCAATAGCTACGCCCAAAACAGTAGCGGTTACACAACCCATAAACGCAAGTATTAACGTATTGAGTAGACCTATTAGACTTGCTCGGAGATGAGTATCTCGAGATGTATAATCTAAAAGCCGTTGATTAATATCATAGCTTGCAGGTTCACCTAAAAATTTGAATTGGATAGGCTTGCCTAAAGTAGCTAGATTAGATGCTGTATTATTAATCAACCATCCAAAAAATAATAAAATACCAATTAAAGCAATGATCTGAATCGTCATTGACCTGTAACGTGTATCGTAAAGCAGCTGGCTAAACTTAAACCCTTGTTTACTTGGATCTGGGATTGCAGTCATTGCTTAAAGTCCCCCGATTAAATGCAATTGCATTTTGCCCACTAGTGGCTGACAAAATGCAATTACTTTTAGATAAAAAATATTTAGATAAAAAAATGGGCGCTGCAACTTTAGCAGCGCCCAAATATCAACAATTAACGGAAAGGTGCAGAGTAGATTAATCCACCTTCAGTCCATGAAGCGTTTAATCCACGAGCAATACCAATTGGTGTGTTCACACCAATATTTTTCTCAAAGATTTCGCCATAGTTACCATTTACAGCAATCGCTCTTGATGCCCATGCTTTATCTAACCCTAGCATGCCGCCCAAGTCACCTTCTGTACCTAATAGACGGTTAACTTCTGGGTTTTTTCCTGCTTCTGAGCTATGTTTAGCAACATTCATAGATGTTACACCTAGTTCTTCCGCTGTAATCAAAGCGTTCAAAGTCCAACGAACAATGTCACCCCAATTATTATCACCGTGACGAACAAGTGGACCTAATGGCTCTTTAGATACGATTTCTGGTAAAACCATGTGATCATCAGGTGACTCAAATGTAGCACGTGTAGATGCTAATCCTGAAGCATCAGTTGTGTAAACGTCACATGCACCAGCTAAGTATTGCGCTTGCGCTTCTGAATTTGTTTCGATTGGTACCGGATCATAACTAATACCGTTTGCACGGAAGAAATCAGCCAAGTTTAACTCAGTTGTTGTACCGGTTTGGATACATACAGTCGCGCCATCTAATTCTTTAGCCGAGCTAATACCCAATGCTTTTGGCGCCATGAAACCCTGGCCATCGTAATAGTTTACACCAGCAAATTCAAATTTTAAATCAACGTCACGGCTGAATGTCCATGTTGTGTTACGTGCCAACATATCAATTTCGCCAGAAGCCAGAGCTGTAAAGCGGGTTTTACCGGTTGTGGGTACGAATTTAACAGCATTGCCATCACCTAAAACAGCAGCAGCAACTGCACGACATACAGCTACGTCGAAACCATCCCAAACGCCATTTGCGTTAGCCAATGCGAAACCAGCTAAGCCAGTTGATACGCCACACTTTAGTTCGCCAGCAGCTTTGACATCGTCAAGTGTACCAGCAGCAGCAAAACCAGCCGCGAATGTTGCGGCAGCTAATGTGCCTAAAAAAGCAGATTTTTTCATCTTGTTCCTCATCCTGTGTGCCCTGATTAAGTACAGAGCGTTTTTAGAGCCCTAAGGGCCTATTTTGAAAGCATCGGGGCAAGCCCCAAAACCTAAGTAAGTGTGCGGCAAACGCCCGTACATCGTCAACCATAATCTATATGTAGTTAGCAAAAACAGGCTTATGATATATAATTAGGTAACATAGAGTTACCTTTAAAATCACAGGCACTAAAAATTAACTCAAATTATTAAAAATAACTCTATCAACTTTTAAAATTCTTTTCAAATATATATAGAAAATACCAATTCACTCTTAATAATACTCATTTTTTTTATATTAAGTAACTAACTATGACCTATATCTATAGTTTTAGGGTTACTAATTTGGCTAACAGGCACTTTTCCAAAAATTGAAAGCAAATTCAAAGTCTAAACGCTTCTTAGCACGCACTTCCTTTGCTTCCATATCCGATCCCCACTGTTTTTCCTGCCAAATTTCATCAACTGAAGCTGCAGTCCAGGCCTCATCAATACTAAAGTGATTCGAAATCAAAGCCATAGAAATTATTACAGACCCACTAATTGTAATTAGATCGTGAACCCCAGCCAGTTGATATGGATTCATTTCTTTTAGCTTAGAGCGGTACACATCGATACTTGTTACTGGCTGTTCTACGTGCATGATTCCAGATGCTACATTCATTGGTGCTAGATTTGTTTTTGCTGACCAATCAAGCAAAGGATCCCAAACAATACCTTGTGCATCAATTAAGCTTTGTGGGCTTGTTGCACGATAACATAATAGGTCACTACCAGAGTACTCTGTTAACATTTCTATAATAGCATTTTGGTTTAAAATAACTTTATCGATAACTGAGTTAGCCATCCGAGTTGCAGGCATAGCTGAAGGATTTACTAAGTTTACTTGTGCCATCCACTCAGACGCAATGGCATCAGCAATAACACGAAATACAACAATAAGAGGCAATTTAGATGGAGTTTGCACGCGCTGCCCATCTAATTCAATTCCATATCCCCCTGATACTTCAACAACTGTTGCTTTTTTCCAAAATCGTTTTTTTAAGCTTGGTGTCACTTGTAGGCCTCAAACGGATCAACTGGTGCATATTTAACTTCCCAGCCGAATGTAGCCCAAGTTCGCTCCATGTGCTCTGGCATGTCTGCTGTAATGTGAATTTCTTTTTTTGTAATGGGGTGAGTGAAAGTAAGAGATCTTGCATGCAAATGCATTTTACGGCTGATGTCACCACCGAGCTGGGCGCCCCACCCATCACCTTCATTAGTTTGCGAATTAGTACCATACTTACCATCACCAACAATTGGATTGCCAAGCTCTGCCATATGCGCACGCAATTGATGAGTTCGCCCAGTAATTGGGACTAAAGCAACCCAAGATGCTCTCTTACCAACATCTTCTAATACTGTATAATCTGTAGTTGCATGTTTTGCGTCTGGGGTCCCAGAAACTTCACTTGGATGTATACATTGCATCTTCTCACCACCACCATTTGGGCCATGACCACCTGCTTTGACTAATCCATATTTAATAGTACCTAATTTAGGTTGTGGGCAGCCCGCAATTGCAGCCCAATAAATTTTGCGTGTTTCACGTGATTGAAAAGCCTTTGTTAAACCTGCTGCGGCAAGACCAGTACGAGCCAACAATAGCACACCTGATGTATCTTTATCTAAACGATGTACCAATTTTGGTTTGCTTTCTAAATCAAACTTTAGCGCAGCACTCAAGCCATCCACATGGCGAAGTTGCCCTGACCCACCCTGAACAGCCAACCCTGCAGGTTTATTAATAGCAATAATATAGTCATCTTTATATAAGACTGCACCACGGATCATTTCTGCATCAGCCTTAGTAATTTTGGCAGTAGCAGTATCTCGCGGCATATCAGATGTATCTGGCAGAGGTGGAATGCGTACAGTTTGACCCGGCACTAAACGAGTTGATGCCTTAACACGCCCACCATCTACGCGACATTCACCTTTACGACACATTTTCTCAATGCGTCCCTGCCCTAAATCTGGAAAAGTACGGCGTAAAAACCGGTCCAAACGCTGGTTTTGACCATCTGCATCTACTGTTATCATTTGTACACCGTTCATGCGATCACTGCTTTCATCAAAAACATACCTGCGAAAATCGCCAGTATAGAGATTACGAAAGTCGCAAGAACATAGCCACCAACGTAAATATATTTTTCAGCTTCAAACAGACGAACAACATCTAAAGAAAATGCGCTCAAAGTTGTAAAACTACCTAAAAATCCTGTCATTAAAAATAAAGGCCACTGCCCCGTCATTCGGGTTGAAAACCAAATAAAGACAAGCCCCATCAAGAATGATCCAAAAATATTGACCACTAGCGTTCCAACAGGGAATGCAATGGACAACATTATTAGATATCTAGTGACAGCGCCTAAGGCACCACCTAATGCTATTAAAATATAGGTCATAACGCCCTAAACCACTTTAAAGTCAATTTGTCGATTTATTTTTCTTAACCCGGAGCTTAGCAAAGAAATCTAATCGTTTTTTTAGCTCACGTTCTTCGCCACGTTCTACTGGCAAATAATATACACCGCGGGGCATATTATCAGGAAAATAGTTCTGCCCAGAAAACCCATCTTCTTGATCATGGTCATAGGCATACCCATCTCCATAACCTTGTTCCTTCATAAACTTAGTAGGCGCATTCAAAATATGTTTTGGAGGCAAATTAGATCCAGTATGTTTTGCAGACAGTCGTGCATTTTTATAAGCCGCATATGCTGCGTTCGATTTTGGTGCTAAAGTTAAATATAATAAAGCTTGCGCAAGAGCCAACTCTCCCTCAGGTGATCCTAGTCGCTCATACGTTTGCCACGATTGCAAGCAGATACTTTGAGCTTGAGGATCAGCTAAGCCAACATCTTCAATAGCCATTCGAGTTAAACGTCGTGCCAAGTACCTAGGATCTTCACCGCCCTCAAGCATTCTTGCAAACCAATACAAAGCTGCATCAGGGTCAGATCCACGTACAGACTTATGTAACGCAGAAATAAGGTTGTAATGTGCATCTCCTCCCTTATCATATTGAGCTGCACGCTTAGATAAGCGTTTGCCCAATTGATCTACATTTAGTACGCCATCATCCCATCCAAAAGCTTGTTCAGCCAAATTTAAAAGGCTACGCCCATCACCATCAGCCATTTCAAGCAATGCTTCGCGTGCCTCACCATTCAGCGGTAATGCTTTTCCCATTTCCTTCTCAGCGCGCTGCCCAATCAATTCTAATTCAGTTAAAGATAATCGCTCTAATACCATCACTTGAGATCGTGACATCAAAGCTGGATTTAGCTCAAAAGACGGATTTTCAGTAGTTGCGCCAACTAATATAATTGTACCATCTTCCATAAAAGGTAGAAAACCATCTTGCTGTGACTTATTAAATCTATGAATTTCATCAACAAACAATAACGTGCCTAAACCGTTACTTCGGCGAATTCGTGCGGCTTCAAATTGTTTTTTTAAATCTGCAACACCTGAAAAAATTGCACTTATTTGTACAAAGTGCATATCAGTTTCATTTGCCAGTAAGCGCGCTATGGTTGTTTTACCTACGCCAGGTGGTCCCCAAAAGATAATTGACGATAAGTTTCCAGTTATCAACATTGTTGACAAGGAACCATTTGGTCCAACAAGTTTCTGTTGTCCAATGATATCAGTTAGTTTTGCAGGGCGACATCTATCTGCAAGAGGGCGTTTAGCCTCATGTGGTAATGCATTAGAGCTTAAATCAAATAGGTCTGCCATAAATTAATCTTATAGAGTTTAACTACAGATTCATATCGAGAATTAATAATTATTAATTTATTAATTATAAAAAATATTCAATTTAAAATAAAAAAGCGAGCCAATAAGCTCGCTTTTAATAATATCTAAAAAGGTAAGATTAAGCTTCAGATACTTCTTCTGCTTCAACGCGTGCCTTATCGCCTGCACCTTTTGCGTTTACGTCACGGTCAACAAATTCAATAATAGCCATTGGAGCCATGTCACCATAACGGAAACCAGCCTTCAATACGCGAACATATCCACCTTGACGATCTTTGTATCGTGGGCCCAGTATTTCAAACAATTTAGCAACGTATTGCTCTTGCTTTAATTTAGAGGCCGCTTGACGGCGTGCGTGCAGATCACCACGTTTGGCCAAAGTAATCATCTTTTCCATGATTGGGCGGAGTTCTTTTGCTTTAGGCAGTGTTGTTTTTATTTGTTCATGCTCAATCAATGATCCAGCCATGTTTGCAAATAAAGCTTTGCGGTGTTCGTGTGTCCGATTTAGGCGGCGGTAACCTTTTGCGTGGCGCATAATGTATTATCCCTTATTTAATTTTACTTTGTCTGGTGAGCCTGCGTTGGGTCTCACACTCCTTGGGGCGGAATTGCCCGAGAAAGGTTTTCAGAATTAAAAACTAATCTATTTCCCCACTATTGTGGGCATTGAATAGGTACTCCCCTGAGGGAAGTACCTGAATTTTTAAAATTGATCTTCAAACTTCTTAGCGAGTTCTTCGATATTCTCTGGCGGCCAGTCTACAATGTCCATGCCAAGGTGCAGTCCCATAACAGTCAGAACTTCTTTGATTTCATTCAAGGATTTGCGGCCAAAGTTTGGCGTCCGCAGCATTTCTGCTTCTGTCTTCTGGATCAAATCACCAATATAAACAATATTATCGTTTTTCAGGCAATTTGCAGAACGCACTGATAATTCTAATTCATCCACTTTCTTCAGTAGAAGTGGGTTGAATTCTAAATCATCTTCTTCATCTTGACGTTGTGCAGCTTCTGGTTCGTTAAAGTTAACAAAAGTTGCTAATTGATCTTGTAAGATACGTGCAGCAAAAGCTATTGCATCTTCTGCAGAAACAGAACCATCTGTTTCAATCTTCATTGTCAATTGGTCATAGTCTAAAACTTGACCTTCACGTGTTGGCTGGACGTCGTAAGATACCTTCAAAACAGGCGAATACAAAGCATCAATTGGTATCAATCCAATTGGCGCGTCTTCTGGCCGGTTTTGGTCGGCTGCAACGTAACCTTTTCCTGTATCTACAGTCAGTTCCATAAACAAGGATGCACCATCGTCTAAATGACAGATGATATGATCTTTATTTAAAACTTCAATACCGGCAGTTTCAGCAATGTCACCAGCGGTAACCACTGAAGGGCCTTTTGCTGAAATTGATACCCGCTTTGGGCCTTCGACTTCCATTGAAATCGCAACGCCCTTTAGGTTCAAAACTATGTCAGTTACGTCTTCACGCACACCGGCCACAGAAGAGAATTCATGCAGAACATTATCAATTTGAACAGATGTAATTGCTGCACCCTGTAACGACGATAACAAAACGCGACGCAAAGCATTGCCTAATGTCAAACCAAAGCCACGTTCCAAAGGCTCAGCAACAATAGTTGCCATACGCAATGGGTCAGCGCCCGGTTTAATGTCTAGTTGGGTCGGCATTATTAGCTCTTGCCAATTTTTTTGGATCATATGGGCCTCCATTCTTGTTCACTGGGATGAATCCGGCCTAGCGAACGCTCGAGGTTAAAAACATAGTAAGGCAGGCCCAAGGGCCTGCCTGTATAGATTAAACGCGGCGACGCTTTGGAGGCCGACAACCGTTGTGTGCCATAGGTGTCACATCACGGATAGATGTCACATTCAGACCGATTGCAGCCAAAGCACGCAATGCGCTTTCACGACCAGAACCAGGTCCTTGAACTTCAACCTCTAAAGTTTTAACACCATGTTCTTGCGCTTTTTTTCCAGCATCTTCTGCAGCCATCTGAGCAGCATATGGTGTTGATTTGCGAGAACCTTTAAAACCCATCGTTCCAGCAGAAGACCATGCAATAGCATTACCTTGTGCGTCTGCAATTAGAATTTTTGTGTTATTAAAAGAAGAGTTAATGTGCGCAACACCAGCTGTGATGTTTTTGCGTTCTTTTTTCTTTGTACGAATTTCACGTGCCATTGATCAGAACTCCCCTATTTTTTCTTACCAGCAATGGCCTTTGCAGGACCTTTGCGAGTACGAGCGTTAGTACTAGTGCGTTGACCACGAACAGGCAAACCACGACGATGACGCAGGCCGCGATAGCAGCCCAGATCCATCAAACGTTTGATGTTCATAGAAACTTCACGGCGTAAGTCACCTTCAACCTCGAAGTTAGCGTCGATGTATTCACGGATGGACAACACTTCAGCGTCAGACAACTCGTTAATACGGCGGGTAACATCAATTTTTGTACCTTCGCAAATCTTACCTGCAGAAGTAGGGCCTATGCCTGTGATGTATGTTAAAGCGATTGGGACCCGCTTATGGGTCGGCAAGTTAACGCCAGCAATACGTGCCAATATATTTATCCTTACAGTTGCGGTTCCGTCTTTCCAGAACCTATTTTCACAACGAAGCTCAACAGTATTTGCTGGGCCCCAATAACATCTGATCTTCAAAAAAATTCGGCGAATCGATAACTATCATTTCAATCCAAAGATTTAAGATTAGAAGGCTGTCAATTAGGCGAAAAATGATTAGGCGTCAAGTAGATAAGCCTGTAATTATTTGTTGAATAGATTAAATTATACACAATAAAGTAGTATGATAAAATAGTAAGCATACATGATATTAGGTCCTAGCTTACTCCAGCCATTACTTTTGAAATATCTAATCCAACTCTATCGATACTATTCAAACCGTTAACCTGTTCCAACTGACCTTTTGCATAATAATATCCGATAAGCGGTGATGTTTCCTTATAATATGCCATTAATCGCGTCTTTAATGAGACTTCATTATCATCTGCACGCTTTTTAAAAGTATCAGCACCACCACACTTATCACATTTATCATGAGTTGCAGGCTTTTTGAACTCTTCATGATAACCTTCACCACAGCTACCACATGTAAAACGTCCAGTAATACGATTTACCAAGACTTTGTCATCAACAGTCATTTGTATAACTGTGTCTAACTTTTGATCAACTTTACTCAACAATTCGCTCAATGCATCAGCTTGGGCCAATGTACGTGGGAACCCATCAAAAATGAAACCCCCACTAACATCACCAGCTGTTAACTGTTCTTCAATTAAACCAATAACAATCTCATCTGTAACAAGTTCACCGCGATCCATGACCCCTGCAACAGTTTTTCCCAATTCAGTGCCAGAAGTACGAGCAGCACGTAACATATCACCAGTAGATAATTGAACCATATTATGTTTTTTAACTAGTGCTGCAGCCTGTGTACCCTTACCAGCTCCAGGCGGGCCAATCAAAATGATATTCATGTGATCTCTCCTAATTAGCGACGCGTCTTTCGCTTACGCGCTTTAGCACGGTTTTTACCAGTCAGTTTAGAGCGTTCAATTAAGCCTTCATACTGATGAGCCAGCAGATGTGATTGAACTTGTTGAATAGTATCCATTGTCACAGATACAACGATTAGTAAGCTTGTTCCGCCAAAGTAAAACGGAATTGCAAATTGCGAACGCAAAATTTCAGGTAATAAACAAACTGCAACCAAATAGGCTGAGCCCAAAACTAGGATGCGCGCAACAACGTAATCCAAATAAGCTTCTGTATTTTTACCAGGACGTATGCCAGGTACAAATCCATTTTGCTTTTTTAAATTATCAGCCACTTCATCCGTTTTGAATGATACGTTAGCTGTATAAAAATAACTAAAGAAAACAATCATTAGTACAAAAAAGATAAGGTAGAGCGGTTGGCCAGGTCCAAACCAAGCTAACAAAGTGTTCATAAATCCAGATGTTTGCGTGCTAGAAAACGTTGCAACAGTTGTTGGTAAAAGTAATAGTGCAGAAGCAAAAATTGGGGGGATAACACCAGCTGGATTTAATTTTATCGGTAGGTGGCTACTTTCACCACCATAAACCTTCATACCAACTTGACGCTTAGGATATTGGATATGTACTTTTCTCAATGCCCGCTCCATGAAAACAACAAATGCTATCACACCAACAACCATTAACATAACAGCCAGAATTACAGCTGGTGAAATTGTTCCCTGGCGCCCTTGAACAAAAAATTGTGCTAGAGCAGCAGGTAATTCTGCAACAATACCCGTAAAAATAATCAATGATATACCATTACCAATACCACGCGCTGTGATCTGCTCACCTATCCACATAAGGAACATAGTACCACCAACTAAAGTAATTATACACGGTAATTGGAATGTTAGAAAACCAGGGTTTGTGGCTAGATCGCCAGCTTGCAAACCGGCTGATAGGCCATATGCTTGAAAAATAGCTAATGCCACAGTACCATAACGTGTATACTGATTAATTTTTTTACGCCCTTGGTCACCTTCTTTTTTAAGCTGTTCCAAAGCAGGCACCATTGCAGTTAATAACTGAACAATAATTGAAGCTGAAATATATGGCATGATACCCAGCGCAAAGATGGCCATACGGCTTACGGCACCACCAGTAAACATATTTAATATGCCACCAATACCTTGCTGGGCAGATTCAACAAATGTTTTCAATGCCACTGCATCAATACCCGGTACGGGAATAAATGTGCCCAAGCGATATACAATCAGCATACCCAAAGCAAAAAGTATACGACTTTGAAGCTCCTTGGCCTTGCCAAAAGCGCCCCAAGAAATATTTGCTGCCATTTGTTCAGCTGCTGATGCCATGATCAAAACCCTTTTCAATGAGAACGCCGCGAAATCCATTTCTAGACCGCGGCGCTAAAAACTGTAGTATTTTGTAGGCCGAGTTAACTCGACTCACAACCCTTATTCAGCTAATTTTGGCGCCTTAGTTACATTAAGTGTACCACCAAGCTTTGCAACAGCCTCAACTGCCGATAAAGATGCACCTGTTACTGTAATATCAAGCTTCGATGTAAGTTCACCTTTTGCCAGTATACGTACACCATCTTTAATGCGACGAACTAAGCCACTTTCAACCAAAGACTGCTCAGTGATTGGCTTTTTTGCATCTATTTTTTTTGCATCTATAAACTTCTGGATCAAACCAAGGTTCACTACTGCGTGTGTTTTGGCATTGATATTGTTAAATCCACGCTTAGGTAAACGCATGTACAATGGCATTTGACCGCCTTCGTAGCCGTTTATTGCAACACCTGAACGAGATTTTTGGCCTTTGATGCCACGCCCACCCATTTTACCAGTACCAGAACCTGGTCCACGGCCGATGCGTTTACGACGTTTAGTTGCGCCTGGGTTATCTGAAAGTTGATTCAGTTTCATATCGCTATCTCCTTTGGCCGGAACTACCCCCGATTAGCGATAAAGGGCAAACACGGCATTGTTTGATTCTGTGATCTTAGTAAACACTCTCCGCGTATAACTCCAAGGTTAGCGCATTACAAGACGCTGTCGTGTGCCTTGCACCAAAAAATATAATAAAGGATCCTACAATAAATATAACACATCACAGATAAACTTTATTTTATTAGAGAGATTTGATCAAATACAGAATTCTTAACTTTCACTTAAAAAATCTGCCGCTATGCGCATATCACGTAACGGACGGACGATAGAAATTGATTCCGCATAAAGTGGATGTTTTTTATAAGCATCCAGAGCATTTTGGTCAACAAATTCTGCATAAACTACAAAGTCAGGGCCCTCTTTACTAATTCGATCAGTCTTTAAATTACGCCCAACCTCAAATTTAGAAGCATGAGGAATTTTTGATAACAATGAGAGCCCATTGAAAATGGTTTTCTCATCTTTTGGGTCTTTAGCGTTAAAAAAAACGATATGGCGGATCATATTGCAGCTCATAATTTACTAATATACCCAATAACAATTTTTGCTAATAGCCTCAACGTATGATGTTGCAAAATAGAGTATTAAAAAAAAAGTCTCGTATGTAAATACGAGACATTAAATGTTTATAAGAAAATAGGAAAGTTAACCTTTTTCTTCTATAATCTCTACCATGTGTGCGACCTTACGAACCATGCCACGTACTGAAGGAGTGTCTTCAAGCTCACGAGTTTTGTGCATCTTGTTCAGTCCAAGGCCTATCAATGTTTGACGTTGGTCATTAGGGCGGCGAATTGGTGAGCCAATTTGTTTTATAACGATTGTTTTAGCCATAATCTAAGCCTCTTCTTTTGGAAGGATATCAGAAACCTTCTTGCCACGACGCTGTGCAACAGAACGTGGTGAAGCTTCTTTTGAAAGACCATCCATTGTTGCACGGATCATGTTATATGGGTTCTGAGAGCCAATTGATTTTGAAACAACGTCCTGGACGCCCAACATTTCAAAAACAGCACGCATTGGACCACCGGCAATAATACCTGTACCTTGTGGCGCGGTACGCATAACAACTTTACCTGCACCATGACGACCATTTACATCGTGGTGTAAGGTACGACCTTCTCGTAATGGAACACGGATTATTTGGCGCTTTGCTTGTTCGGTAGCTTTGCGAATTGCTTCAGGTACTTCTTTCGCTTTACCTTTACCATATCCTACACGACCTTTTTGGTCACCCACTACAACAAGTGCTGCAAAACCAAAGCGCTTACCGCCTTTTACTGTTTTTGAAACACGATTAATTGCGACTAAACGGTCTTGAAATTCTGGTGTTTCATCGCGGTCGCGACCACGACGATTATCTTCTCTAGCCATACTGGCCTCCTGAATATGGGCAAAGCCCTAAAAATACCAATCCAAGTGAGCTAAGCCCCCGGATCATCGAGGTGGGCCAAAGCCCACCTACAGTCTTAGAATTGCAGACCACCCTCGCGGGCTGCATCAGCCAATGCTTTAACTTTGCCATGGAATATAAACCCCCCACGATCAAAATAGCAGGTTTCAACACCAGCTTTTTTTGCACGTTCTGCTATTGCAGCTCCAACTTTAGCTGATGCTTCAACATTATTTTTACCAATAACACCTAATGCTTTTTCAAGTGAAGAAGCAGATGCTATTGTTATGCCATTTACATCATCAATCAATTGAACACTGATATTTTTTGACGAACGGTGAACGCAGAGACGCGTACGACCATTAGCCATTTTCTTAATTTTGTTCCGGTTGCGCATACGACGCTTGAGGAACAATGTTCTTCTAGTTTGTGCCATTTTACACGCTCCTACTTAGACTTACCTTCTTTACGGAAGATATACTCGTCTTTATATTTGATGCCCTTGCCCTTATAAGGCTCAGGCTTACGCCACTCACGAATTTTCGCAGCAACTTCACCAACTTGTTGTTGATCAATGCCTTCTACGATAATTTCAGTTGGCTTCGGCGCTGTTACAGTAATGCCAGCAGGCACATCGAACAACACGTCATGCGAATAGCCTAGTGCCAACTTCAGGACTGCGCCCTGCATGGTAGCACGGTAACCAACACCGTTGATTTCCAGCTCTTTTTTGAAGCCATCTGTCACACCAGTCACGCAATTAGCGATTTGTGTTCTAGACATACCCCATTGTTGACGCGCACGCTTCGATGAACCACGCGGTGTCACTGACACGGCGCTATCTTCAACTGCGAGATTTACGTCATCAGTAGCTTTAAAGGTGCGGACACCTTTTGGGCCTTTGATTTCTACAGTCTGACCAGAGACAGTAGCGGTTACGCCACTGGGAAGGCTGACTGGCTTTTTACCAATACGAGACATATCCGCTCCCTAGAATACTGTGCACAAGACTTCGCCGCCAACGTTGGCTGCGCGCGCTTGAGCATCTGACATCACACCTTGCGGTGTAGATACGATTGAAATTCCCAGACCTTGACGAACTGCTGGAATGTCAGAGCAAGCCATGTAAACACGACGACCTGGTTTTGACACACGTTTAAGTTCTTTTATTACTGGCTCACCATCAAAATATTTCAAAGAAATATCTAGTTCTGGATGACCAGCGTCTGAAGTTGCACCTTCATAACCACGGATATAACCCTCGTTCGCTAGAACGTCGAGTACCCAACCACGTAGTTTAGAAGCAGGTGTTTTCACTGTAGATTTGCCACGCATATGTGCGTTGCGAATACGAGTGAGCATATCACCGATAGGATCGTTCATAATTGCTACTCCTTACCAGCTCGATTTGACCATGCCAGGTATCTGGCCGTCAGACGCCAATTGGCGCAACGCGATACGAGACATTTTCAGTTTACGGTAATAACCCCTCGGACGGCCAGTCACTTGGCAACGATTGTGCAAGCGAGTAGCTGAAGAATTACGTGGAAGCTCTGCCAATTTAAGACGCGCTTTGAAACGCTCTTCCATTGGTAGATCTTGATTGTTTGCGATTTCTTTCAACGCAGCACGCTTTGCAGCATACTTAACAACAAGCTTTTCGCGCTTGAGTTGACGTTGAACCATTGCAGATTTAGCCATAAGTTCTCTCCTTCGCGATTAACTGGTGAAAGGCATGTTGAAATTCTTCAACAAGCTCAATGCTTCAGCATCTGTTTTCGCATTTGTGCTGATAGCGATGTCCATGCCCCACATTTCATCGATTTTATCATAATCGATTTCTGGGAATACGATATGCTCTTTCAAACCCATGGCGTAGTTACCATTTCCGTCAAAGCTTTTTGCCGAGATGCCGCGAAAGTCGCGGATACGAGGCATTGCAACCGTGATCAAACGATCAAGGAAGTCGTACATTTGATCGCCACGCAATGTGACTTTACAACCCAAAGGCATCTCTTCACGAACACGGAAACCAGCAATAGATTTCTTAGCTTTCGTAATAATTGGCTGTTGACCAGCAATAGATGCCATATCAGCAACTGCAGAACGGATCTTTTTAGAATCGTTTACTGTTTCACCAATACCCATGTTTAGGGTGATCTTAGTGATCTTTGGGATCATCATATCATTCTTATATGCGAATTCTTCTTTCATCGCAGGACGAACAACATCTTTATAACTCGCCTTTAGGCGTGGAGTATAATCAGCCATCGATCAACGCTCCTGATTTTTTTGCAAAACGAACTTTTTTGTCGCCTTCCATTTTGAAACCAACGCGAGTTGCGCCACCTTCTTTTGGATCAATCAATGCCAAATTTGACAATTGAATTGGCATTTCCACAGAAACACGACCACCTTGAGACGTTTGGGATTGTTTAGTATGACGTACTGCTACATTCACACCCGATACAATGGCTTTACCAGTAGAAGGATTAACAGAAGTGATTTCACCTTCTTTACCTTTGTCTTTACCAGAAAGAACGGTGATTTTATCACCTTTTTTCAATTTAGCAGCCATTACAGAACCTCCGGTGCCAGAGACACAATCTTCATAAAGTTCTTTGCACGCAATTCACGTACAACTGGGCCAAATATACGAGTACCGATTGGTTCGTTATTATTGTTAAGAATAACAGCAGCATTACCATCGAAACGTATTGCTGTGCCGTCATCACGACGAACTTCTTTGGCTGTACGTACAACCACTGCTTTGCGAACATCGCCTTTTTTCACGCGACCGCGTGGAATGGCTTCTTTCACAGAAACGACTATAATGTCTCCAACAGAAGCATACTTCCGCTTAGAGCCACCTAATACCTTGATGCACTGAACACGGCGAGCGCCGCTGTTGTCAGCTACATCCAGATTAGTTTGCATCTGGATCATTGGGTTTCCTCCGACCTTTGGGGACCATGCAAATTAGGCCCCAGGGTTTCGTTAAACTGATCAGTTAGTAATAACTGTCCAGCGTTTAGTCTTCGAGATCGGTGCACATTCTTCAATGCGTACTTTATCACCGATTTTGAATTGGTTTTGTGCGTCATGTGCACGATAAGTTTTTGATTTACGAATAATCTTTTTCATCACAGGGTGCTGAAAGCTACGTTGTACAGATACTGTTATTGTCTGTTCATTTTGGTCACCTGTTACAGTGCCGGCTAAAATACGCTTTGGCATAGTAAGGCTCCTATTCAGCGGCCGCGGAAGCGGCCTTTTCGTTCAAGATTGTCAAAACACGAGCAGCTTCGCGGCGTGCAGCTTTCATGCGAACAGTAGATTCTACTTGTCCAGTAGCTTTTTGAAAGCGCAAATTGAATTGTTCTTTTTTAAGCATTACAAGATCTTTTCGAAGCTCGTCAGGTGTTTTATCGCGTAGTTCATTGGCGTTCATTGCCGTTTCCTTTCAACATCACCGGAAGGCCCAACTTTGTATGCAACTTTTACACACTTAGGTCACCCCGAATCCAGTGGAGTACATTAGAAAGATTTCTTTAGAGGGGATTACACTCTCTGGCAAGAGCAAAGGCTTAATTTACAAAGAATTAAAAGCTATACTTTCATCATTTAGCTCAACCCGAACAGTATACTTAATCTAATCCCATCCGTAATTAAAACTCACACTAATTCGCTCGCCTTCAGATAAGTTCATGGGCACTTCATGGCGCAACCAGCTTTCCCATAGCAATACATCCCCAATATTTGGCTGTATATAATTAAACGTACGAAGTTCTGTCTGCACATTTGGTAACCGTGGGGGTGCTGCCATCATCATGGGTAAACGTGGGTCTTCAAATTTTATTGCACTAGCACCAGCAGGCATAGACACATACATAGTTCCACTTATTACTGATTGAGGGTGAATATGGCTAGAATGCATCCCTCCTTCCGGCAGTACATTAATCCATAAACTATTTAAGGTTAATGCCCTGTCACCTAGGTCAAACTGTGCATCCTCAGCAAAAGTATTAATATGTACATTTAAGGCTTCAACTAAACTTTTAAAAACTGGAAATCGCCAAGGAAGATCGTCTAATGAGGCATAACTGGTATAACCAGGAAAATCATTTTCTTCGCACCAAGTTTGTCCAGCCTCGTCATCCCTTGCAATAGAGTAGCAAGTTTTTTCCAACTCATCCACATCAATTAAAGCTTCAACCTCATTCAAAGAGGCGCGATATACGCGGGTTACAAAAAAAGTAGAAATATCTGACATTTTTGTTTCATATCCTAAGCGAAACATAAATTCCAGATACTTTTATTTTATAATATAAAAATAATAAAAATTTCAAAAGTCATTATAAATAACTACAATTCAATAAAAGCCTTAGACAAACTTAAGTCATAGTCTTTTTATACAATGATGTTGTATCTAAGAAAAAACCCCCACCAAATCTTTGGAAGGGGTTTTATAAATTATAAATGTTTATAATATTACAATGATTTACATTGATTTATTCAAATTAATAATGGCCATTACAGCCAATACCTATTACCAATCTTCACGTTGAACTACGCGAGTTTTTACAGGTAATTTCATTGCTGCAAGACGTAGAGCTTCAACAGCAATAGCTTCTGAAACACCATCAATCTCAAACATTACGCGGCCAGGTTTGACCTTACACGCCCAATACTCAACAGATCCTTTACCTTTACCCATACGTACTTCAGTAGGCTTATTAGTAACTGGGACATCTGGAAAAATACGGATCCAAACACGCCCTTGACGTTTCATATGGCGTGTCATTGCACGACGAGCAGCTTCAATTTGGCGTGCGGTTACACGCTCAGGCTGTGTAGCCTTCAAACCGAATGACCCGAAGTTCAAATCTGAACCACCTTTTGCTAGACCTTTAATGCGGCCTTTGAACATTTTACGGAATTTAGTGCGCTTTGGTGAAAGCATTGTGTAGCTCCCCTATATCAACGGCGTGGCGGGCGATTGCCGCCTTGAGGGCGTGGCCCACCGCTATTTTGCATTTCTTCAATACGACGATCACGGGCTGCTGGATCATGTTCCATGATCTCACCTTTGAATATCCATACCTTGATACCGATTATACCATATGCAGTCATGCCTTCAGCACGCGCATAGTCGATGTCAGCACGCAATGTATGCAACGGAACGCGACCTTCACGGTACCATTCAGTCCGAGCAATTTCTGCCCCACCCAAACGCCCAGCAACGTTAATACGAATACCTAGAGCACCCATACGCATGGCATTTTGAACAGCACGTTTCATAGCACGACGGAAGGAAACGCGGCGTTCTAATTGTTGAGCAACTGACTCAGCAACTAACTGCGCATCCATTTCTGGCTTACGAACTTCAACGATATTTAGATGTAATTCACTGTCAGTAAACGCTGCTAATTTCTTTCGCAATGTTTCAATGTCAGCACCTTTCTTACCAATGATAACTCCAGGGCGCGCAGAATGAATCGTCACACGACACTTCTTATGAGGCCGCTCGACAATTACACGAGCAACACCGGCTAAAACACATTCTTTTTTCACAAACTCACGAATTTTTAAATCTTCTAGTAACAGGTTACCATATTTTTCGCCTTCTGCGTACCAGCGACTGTCCCATGTGCGGTTGACTTGCAAACGAAAGCCAATTGGATTGATTTTTTGACCCATTATGCTTGCTCCTCTGTTGCTGCAGGTACACGAACAAGAATAGTCAACTGAGCAAATGGCTTCAGGATCTTGCCGTAACGACCACGCGCCCTTGGACGACCGCGCTTCATAGTTAGGTTTTTACCAACGTAGGCTTCTGCTACGATAAGATCGTCAACATCTAAGCCATGATTATTTTCAGCATTAGCAATAGCAGATTGCAAAGTTTTCTTTACATCTGCAGAGATACGCTTTTTAGAAAATGTTAAATCAGCCAAAGCTCTTTCAACTGGCTTATTGCGAATCATTTGTGCAACTAAGTTCAGTTTCTGTGGGCTTGTGCGGAGCATTTTGTTAACGGCCATAGCTTCGTTATCTGCAACGCGACGAGAGTTTTTAGACTTACTCATGGCTTATTTCCGTTTCGCTTTTTTATCAGCCGAGTGACCGTAATAAGTACGTGTCGGGCTGTATTCGCCAAATTTCTGGCCAATCATATCTTCTGATACGTTTACTGGTATGTGCTTATGGCCATTATAAACGCCAAAAGTTAAACCAACAAATTGTGGCAGTATCGTCGAACGACGAGACCAGATTTTAATTACATCATTTAGACGGCCAGATTCGCGCGCTGCTTCGGCTTTTTTAAGCACGTAAGCATCGACAAAAGGGCCTTTCCATACTGAACGAGACATCGATTAACGACCCTTCTTCTTCGCGTGGCGCGAGCGGATGATCAGCTTGCTAGACGCTTTGTTTTTGTTACGAGTGCGTGCACCCTTAGTGGGTTTTCCCCAAGGCGTAACCGGATGACGACCACCTGATGTACGACCTTCACCACCACCATGTGGGTGATCAACAGGATTCATAACCACACCACGAACACTCGGGCGAATACCCTTGTGACGATTACGTCCAGCTTTACCAAAGTTTTGGTTAGAGTTGTCAGGATTCGATACAGCACCAACAGTTGCCATACATTCTTGACGTACTAAACGCAGCTCTCCAGAAGAAAGGCGAATTTGTGCATAACCACCATCACGACCAACAAACTGAGCATATGTACCAGCGGCACGTGCAATTTGGCCACCTTTACCCTGCTTTAATTCAATGTTGTGAATTATTGTTCCGATTGGTAAGCCTGTAAACGGCATAGCGTTACCAGGCTTAATATCAGCTTTTGCACTAGAAATGACTTTGTCACCTATAGCCAGGCGTTGAGGCGCCAAAATATATGCTAGATGGCCATCTTCGTATTTAATAAGTGCAATAAATGCAGTTCGATTAGGATCATATTCAATACGCTCTACAACAGCTGGCATATCCAACTTGTTACGTCTGAAATCTACGATACGATAAAGGCGTCGAGCCCCACCGCCTTTGCGACGCATAGTGATCCGTCCGGTATTGTTCCGGCCGCCGTTTTTACGCACACCTTCAGTGAGCGCTTTAACTGGACGACCTTTCCAAAGCTCGGAACGGTCAATCAGAACCAACCCACGTTGGCCTGGCGTCGTTGGTTTGTACGACTTTAATGCCATTCTTTCTGTCTTCCGTTTTAGCTCAGACCCATGTGGGGCCCGAAAGGTTATGCGGCCCCGTAGGTCCGCGATTCTTAATAATTTTTGACCCCAACAAGCTTATGGACGAATCCAGCTGCTTATTATCTGTGCCAAGTATCAGATAAACACAGGGGCGTCTATAGGTGCCAATCGTGTTTATCATTATAATGTATAAGCAATCAAAAAAGCTTATTATTAGTTATTTTAAGAATATGTTTTTATTACATGCTGCCGAAAAAATAGATATTTACATATACTTTATGCAAAAAGCCCCCACTTACGTGAAGGCCCTTTTATTAATTACTAACTGACTTAAAGACCTGTTGAAATATCGATAGTATTACCTTCTTCCAACGTTACATATGCCTTCTTAACATCCTTACGCTTACCTAACATACCACGAAAACGCTTTACTTTACCTTTGGTAATGCTTGTATTTACGGCTTTCACCTTCACATTGAACAGCGTTTCCACTGCTTCTTTGATTTGTGGTTTATTAGCTTCGATCGCGACTTCAAATACGACAGCATTATGTTCGGACGCCATGGTCGCTTTTTCAGTTACGATTGGCGCGCGAATAATGTCATAAAGTTTGGCTGTATCACTCATTTTAAACGTGCCTCCAATGCTTCTGCGCCTGCTTTTGTTAGCACAAGTGTGTTTGACTTTAAGATATCATACACGTTTGCACCAGCTGATGGTAAGATATCTAAACCATCAATATTGCGAGAGGCTAATAAAAAGTTTTCATTAACGCTAGTGCCATCAATGATTAAAACCTTCTTCCAACCTAAATTAGCTACTACTTTAGCTAAATCTGCTGTCTTTGCTGTCTTCGCCTCTACTGCATCAACAATTACTAATTCACCAGCAGTTGCCTTTGCAGATAACGCATGTTTAAGGCCTAGTTGGCGAAATTTTTTCGTCAAGTCGTGTGCGTGAGACCGCACTTTAGGCCCTTTATAGACGCCACCACCGCGAAAGATTGGTGCATTGCGGTCACCGTGACGAGCGCCACCAGTACCTTTTTGGCGATATATCTTTTTAGTAGAGTATGAAGTTTCAGAACGTGTCTTAACTTTATGTGTACCAGCTTGGCGTTTTGCTAATTGATAACGTACAACACGGTGAAGTATATCGGCACGTGGCTCTAGCCCGAAGATTGCGTCATCAAGATCAATGGATCCGGCAGATTTTGCATCTAGTTTAATTACGTCAGCTTTCATTATACTGCGCCTCCTTCAGGTGTCACTTCAACAGCAACTTCTTCTACTTGTGGTGCAGCAGTTACAATGGCTGAACGCAGAGCCGCTGGAAAAGGAAGACCTTCAGGAGCTTTCTTTTTAACAGAATCTTTTACTGTAACCCAACCACCTTTTGAACCAGGCACTGCGCCTTTTATCATAATCAAACCACGATCAACATCAGTACTAACAACTTCCAAGTTTTGCGTAGTTACACGAGCGGAACCCATGTGACCGGCCATCTTTTTACCTTTAAAAACTTTACCAGGTTCTTGACATTGACCCGTAGAACCATGTGAACGGTGTGAAACCGAAACACCGTGGGTGGCTCGTAAACCTTTAAAGTTATGGCGCTTCATCGCACCCGCGAAACCTTTACCAATTGATGTTCCAGAAACATCTACTTTTTGGCCGCCGAGGAAGTGTGTAGCAATAATTTCCTCGCCAACCTCGATAAGATTATCAGCAGAAACGCGAAATTCAGCAATCTTACGCTTTGGCTCAACTTTTGCTTTAGCAAAGTGTCCCCGCATCGCAGCAGATTGACGTTTTACTTTTGCTACGCCTGCACCCAACTGAACAGCTGTATAACCATCTGTTTCGTTTGTACGTTGTGATACAACTTGTAGGTTTTCCATTTGAAGGACAGTAACAGGTATCTGTTTACCGTCTTCTAAGAATACACGAGTCATACCGATTTTTTTTGCAATTACTCCAGAGCGCATATCTCAATACTCCCTTAAAGCTTGATTTCAACATCCACACCAGCAGCAAGATCAAGCTTCATAAGCGCGTCTACTGTTTGTGGAGTTGGGTCAATAATGTCTAGCAAACGCTTGTGCGTGCGAATTTCAAATTGCTCACGTGCTTTTTTGTTCACATGTGGTGAACGTAAAACAGTAAATTTTTCAATTTTGTTTGGTAATGGGATGGGACCACGTACTTGAGCACCAGTCCGTTTAGCTGTGTTAACAATTTCCTCAGTGCTGGCATCCAACACACGGTAATCGAAAGCTTTCAGCCGAATACGAATATTTTGACTTTGCATTTTTTAGCCTTTCAAGGCGTTAGAGTTGATAGGTGGACCACTGGATCATTCCAATGGACCACATCGAACCCGAAGGGTCGTATTAATTAAGCGATAATTTTTGAAACAACACCAGAACCTACTGTACGGCCGCCTTCGCGGATAGCAAAGCGCAAGCCCTGCTCCATAGCAATTGGATTGATCAGTTCAACATCAAACTTCAAGTTATCACCTGGCATTACCATTTCTGTGCCTGATGGCAGTTCAACAGTACCCGTTACATCGGTCGTACGGAAGTAGAACTGTGGGCGGTAGTTAGCAAAAAATGGCGTGTGGCGGCCACCCTCATCTTTAGTCAGAATATAAACTTCTGCTTCAAACTTTGTGTGTGGAGTAACTGTACCTGGCTTAACCAAAACTTGGCCACGCTCAACACCTTCACGATCGATACCACGTAGCAATACACCAACGTTATCGCCTGCTTCGCCGCGATCAAGCAGCTTACGGAACATTTCAACACCAGTACATGTTGTTTTTGATGTATCTTTAATACCAACAATTTCAATTTCTTCACCAACATTAATAGAACCACGCTCAATACGGCCAGTTACAACAGTACCACGACCTGAAATTGAGAACACGTCTTCGATTGGCATCAAGAAAGGCTCATCAATTGCACGTGGTGGTTGTGGAATAAAATCGTCCACAGCCTTCATTAACTCAGCAATTTTCTCTTTACCAATATGGTCATCACGTTCTTCCAACGCAGCCAAAGCTGAACCAGCAATGATTGGGATATCATCGCCTGCATAATCATATGCTGACAATAATTCACGGATTTCCATTTCAACCAATTCCAACAACTCATCGTCATCTACTTGGTCAACTTTATTCATGAATACAACCATTTCAGGAATACCAACCTGGCGGCCCAACAAAATGTGCTCACGTGTTTGAGGCATAGGTCCATCGGCTGCGTTAACAACCAAGATAGCGCCATCCATTTGTGCAGCACCCGTGATCATGTTCTTCACATAGTCAGCATGGCCTGGGCAATCAACGTGTGCGTAGTGACGAGCTTCAGTTTCATATTCAACGTGTGCAGTTGAAATAGTAATGCCACGTGCTTTTTCTTCTGGCGCACCATCAATTTCATCGTACGCTTTGAAGTTGTCTGAAAACTGTTTTGTGATCGCAGCAGTCAATGTTGTTTTACCGTGATCAACGTGGCCAATTGTGCCGATGTTGCAGTGCGGTTTATTACGTTCAAATTTTTCTTTTGCCATAATCTAGGCCTCCTAGGTTTAAGTCGGTCGGCGATGCCTGACCTGTTAGTTTCAGATCAGGCGAATTTCGCCTGGATTTCTTCAGAAATATTGCTTGGGACAGCATCATAGTGGCTGAACTGCATAGTAAAGTTCGCACGTCCAGAAGACATGGAACGAAGGTTGTTAATGTACCCAAACATATTTGCCAGTGGCACTGCGGCATCAATTGCAATCGCATTGCCACGAGTATCTTGCCCCTGAATCATTCCTCGACGAGATGTTAGATCACCGATAATACCACCAGTGTATTCTTCAGGAGTTATAACTTCCACCTTCATGATTGGCTCTAGCATCTTAGCACCGGCTTTACGCATACCTTCGCGCATACCCATACGGCCAGCAATTTCAAATGCCATAACGCTTGAGTCAACATCATGGTACTTACCATCAATCAATTCTACTTTAAAATCAATTACTGGGAAACCAGCCAACGGGCCGCTGTCCATTACAGATTCAATACCTTTTTGAACGCCTGGGATATATTCTTTAGGAATAGATCCACCAACAATCTTAGATTCGAAACTAAAACCTTCACCAGGTTCTGTTGGAATTATAACCATTTTAACTTCAGCGTACTGGCCTGAACCACCTGATTGCTTTTTATGGGTGTAAGAAATTTCTGCTTCATGTGAAATCGTTTCACGGTAAGCAACTTGCGGTGCCCCAATGTTGGCTTCAACTTTAAATTCACGGCGCAAACGGTCGACTAAAATGTCCAAGTGCAATTCGCCCATGCCCTTCATTATTGTTTGACCAGATTCAATATCTGTTTCAACACGGAATGAAGGATCTTCAGCAGCTAAACGAGCAAGCCCAGTTGACATTTTCTCTTGGTCAGCTTTTGTTTTTGGCTCAACAGCAATCTCAATCACTGGCTCTGGAAACGTCATCGTCTCCAAAATAACAGGATCGTTCACAGCACAGATAGTATCACCCGTAGTGGTGTCTTTTAAACCAGCAAGCGCTATAATATCTCCAGCAAATCCTTCCGTAATCTCTTCACGATCAATTGAGTGCATCATCATCATACGGCCAACACGTTCTTTTTTACCCTTTGTAGAGTTCAGCATCGTGTCGCCTTTGCTCAACGTACCAGAATAAATACGTGTGAACGTTAGAGACCCAACAAACGGATCATTCATAATCTTAAATGCAAGACCAGAAAATGCCATATTGTCGTCAGCACGACGTGCAATTTCACGTGTTTCTGTTTCATCGCCCGGTTTAAAACCCATGTAATCAACGACATCTAGCGGGGATGGTAAATAGTCAATAACTGCATTTAGTAGTGATTGAACACCTTTATTTTTAAAGGCTGAACCACCCAAGACAGGTACGAAAGTTAGAGACAAGCAACCCTTACGAATTAATACACGCAACGCATCAACGTCTGGCTCTGTACCTTCAAGGTACGCTTCCATGGCATCATCATCCATTTCAACAGCCGCTTCAACAAGGACATTGCGCCACTTAGCAGCGACTTCCTGCAAACTTTCACGAATAGGTGCTTTAATCCAGCTGGCGCCAAGATCTTCGCCTTCCCATAACCATTCCTCCATAGTAACCAAGTCAACCAAGCCTTCAAGTTCTGTTTCGGCGCCAATTGGAAATGAAACAGGAATAGCAGAAGCACCAGTACGATCTTCAACCATCTCAACACATTTAAAAAAGTCAGCACCAATCTTGTCCATCTTATTTACAAAAACCATACGAGGTACTTTGTAACGGTCAGCCTGGCGCCAAACAGTTTCTGTCTGAGGTTCAACACCGGCATTGGCATCGAGCACGCAAACGGCACCATCTAAAACAGCCAAGGAACGCTCAACTTCAATAGTAAAGTCAACGTGACCCGGGGTGTCAATAATATTTAAGCGGTGCTTTGGTGAAGTTGGAGTTGTACCATTTTCTGTACGTTCCCAAAAAGTAGTCGTCGCAGCAGACGTAATTGTTATGCCACGCTCTTGCTCTTGCTCCATCCAATCCATGGTGGCTGCGCCATCATGGACTTCTCCGATGTTGTGCTCTTTACCAGTGTAGTAAAGAATACGTTCTGAACAAGTCGTCTTACCTGCATCAATGTGTGCAATAATGCCAAAATTGCGATATAGGTCGAGAGGGTATTCGCGTGCCATCTACTTGCGTCCTTTTCTTTATTACCAGCGGTAATGGCTGAATGCTTTATTCGCATCTGCCATTTTGTGGGTATCTTCACGTTTCTTTACAGCAGAGCCTCGGCTATTGATTGCATCCATCAATTCAGCAGCTAAACGCTCTTCCATTGTATTTTCATTGCGAGTACGTGAAGCTTTAATTAACCAACGGATGGCTAACGCTTCTCTGCGCTCTATACGCACCTCAACTGGAACTTGGTATGTAGCACCACCGACACGACGGGAGCGAACCTCTACAGCCGGCTTGATGTTTTCTAAAGCTTCTTCAAACACTTCTATTGGGGCACGCTTAAGCTTTACCTCAACCCGCTCAAGGGCACCATATACGATGCGCTCAGCAGCAGACTTACGTCCATCTAGCATTAAATTATTCATAAACTTAGTAAGAACTGTGTTGCCATACTTAGCATCAGGCAGAACTTCTCTTTTAACGGCGCTGTGACGTCTAGACATAATATACTACCCTTATTTCGGTTTTTTCGCGCCGTATTTAGAACGACGTTGCTTACGATCTTTTACACCTTGGGTATCTAAAACACCGCGCAAGATGTGATAACGAACACCTGGAAGGTCTTTTACACGTCCACCGCGGATCAAAACAACAGAGTGTTCTTGCAGATTGTGGCTTTCACCAGGAATGTAAGAGATAACCTCAAAACCATTTGTTAAACGAACCTTTGCGACTTTACGCATCGCAGAGTTCGGTTTTTTAGGTGTAGTTGTATAAACACGTGTACATACACCGCGCTTTTGCGGGCATGATTCCAAGTGCATTGACTTGGAGCGTTTGACTTTTGGCTGGCGCGGCTTGCGGATCAGCTGTTGTATTGTTGGCATTTTGGGTTCCCCATCTTACCGTTTCAAACATAAATAGGCACATAATCTCTGATCATGCACCTGAAACCGTCGCGAACCATCATTAGCTCGAAACGATAAATTCCAGAGGATCAAGACTTTCGCCTGGATCGTGACTGCCAATTTGTGGCTTGTATGATAACAAAAGCAAACTTTTAGTATCAAGTAACGCGGCTATAAGGGGAGTCGGGTTTGGTGTCAACAGTGGCTAAAGGAAACTTAAAACAAAGCTTCTTTTTAGCTAAAGAAGCTTAGTAAATAATTTACATCAATATAACTAACAGCATCCATGACAGCGTCACTTGTAAGCAAAACATTGTACATATATATAATAAATATGACACACCTAACTTACGCCATTGGCGATATTCATGGCGACTTAGAGCAACTCCAAAGAGTACATACGTTAATCATATCTGATTTTGAAAAATCGAATGCGACGACATATAAAGTTATTCATATTGGCGACCTGATTGATCGTCGCCCAAATAGTAAGGGTACAATTGACTACTTAATGCACGGAATTGCAAAAGGTTTTCCTTGGAAGGTCATAAAAGGTAATCATGACCGCTTGATGCAGTGGTTTCTTGATGATCCCCATCGCCATGATCCTCACCTCAAAGCAGACTATAGCTGGCTTCATCACCGAATTGGTGGAATTGAAACATTAGCATCATATGGGGTAATTGTTCCTGAGAACTATCATGAATGTCTGGATGATATACTTATAATGGCTAAAAAAGCTATTCCAGAGTCTCATATAAAGTTTATCCAAGAGCTCCCATTATTTTATGAAACTAGTGATATATTTTTCGTTCATGCAGGCATAAACCTTGATCGTACCCTGAATGACCAAACTGAAGATGACATGGTTTGGATTAGAGAAAACTGGCTGGACAATCCAAAGAAAGCTGCAAAATTGATATTACATGGCCATACAATAGTTAAAGAGATTACTCATTACGGTAATCGCGTAAATATTGATACAGGTGCCGCTTGGGGTGATAAACTATCTGCTGTAGTAACGATTGGTGCCGATATTTGGGAAGTAACTGAACACGGACGGATTGAAATCAAACATAAAGTTTGAATATAAAGACCAAATTTAAAGTTCTGAAATTTTTGAATATACTTATAAGTATATTTAGATACTCACTTTGCATATGAGCATAAATTCAAATAAAAAGACCCCATCTTAATGGGGCCTTTTTTAATTTTATAATCTTAACATATAATTAAGATATTATGCATCTTCATTACTTTGATTGTCAGCAACATCTTCTACTGGAGTACTAAATACTGAACTAACATCTAGATCAGAGGCTACAGGAGCCATTAAGGCCGCTGCTTCTTCCGCTGCTGCACGTTTATCTTCAATAATAATCGCATCACGATCAGAAGCAATTTTCTTGATTTGGTGGAATGCGCCACCAGTACCGGCCGGAATTAAGCGCCCTACAATCACATTTTCCTTCAGGCCAATTAACTTGTCCTTTTTACCACGTGTAGCTGCATCTGTAAGAACACGAGTTGTTTCTTGAAAAGATGCCGCTGAGATGAATGAACGTGTTTGTAGTGAAGCTTTAGTAATGCCCAAAAGAATTGGACCACCTGTAGCTGGCTCACGCCCTGCATCTACTGCTTTCTGGTTTGCTTCGTCGAATTCTGCTTTGTCAACTTGCTCACCTTTAAGTAATGTTGTGCCTCCACTTGTAGCTATTTCCCACTTCTGAAGCATTTGACGTACTATAACTTCAATGTGTTTATCGTTAATCTTAACACCTTGAAGACGGTAGACGTCTTGAACTTCATCAATCATGTAGTCAGCCAAAGCTTCTACACCCATAATATTCAAGATATCATGTGGCGCTGGATTCCCGTCCATAATGTATTCACCTTTTTGGATGAAATCACCTTCTTGTACAGGAATATGCTTACCTTTAGGAACCATGTACTCTGTTTTAATTTCTGCATCATCGGCAGAAACAACATTTACGCGACGCTTATTTTTGAAGTCACGCCCAAACTCAACATAACCATCCATTTCAGAAATGATTGCGTGATCTTTTGGACGGCGAGCTTCAAACAATTCAGCAACACGTGGTAGACCACCTGTAATGTCTTTTGTCTTAGCACCTTCACGAGGAATACGCGCCACAACATCACCAGCTTCAATTTCCTGGCCATCTTCTACAGATAATACAGCATCTACAGACATCGCATATTGGATTGGGTTACCAGCATTATTAATTACAGGGTCTCCAGTTTTAATGTCAGCAACAATTATGGAAGGCTTCAAATCTGAACCCTTTGATGCTGAACGCCAGTCTGTAACAATTTTCTGACTAATCCCAGTTGCATCATCAGTAACATCACGAACAGAGATACCTGGAACAAGATCAACCAGTTTTGCAATACCACCTTTGTCAGCAATAATTGGTAATGTGTACGGATCCCATTCGTATAATTTGTCTCCACGAGCAATCTTGTCGCCCGGCTTGACCAATACTTTAGTACCATAGTCCATTTTGTGTACAACTGCGTCTTGACCATTATCATCAATAACAACCAATTCAACATTCCGGCCCATAACGATTTGCTCACCATCACGGTTAACCAAAACATTTGATTTACGAATGTCGACTGTACCAGCTTGGCTTGCATCTTGGAATGATTGTTGCCCACCTTGAGCAACACCACCAATGTGGAATGTACGCATTGTTAGCTGTGTACCTGGTTCACCAATAGACTGCGCAGCAATAATTCCAACCGCTTCACCAGGGTTAACACCTTGGCCACGGGCCAAATCACGGCCATAACATGCAGCACAAATGCCGTCTTCTGATTCACAGGTTAATGGTGAACGTATTTGCAAGGAAACAAGATTTGCAGCATCAATAATATCCGCTTGACGCTCATCAACTAAGTCAGCTCGTTTGCCAAGGACTTCGCCTGTTGCAGGATGAATTACATCTTCAGCCAATACACGGCCTAGAATTCTTTCAGCCATTGATGAGACAACTTCACCATCATTCACAGCCGCACGTGCTGTAATTGATTTCTCAGTTCCACAATCCCACTCACGAACGATACAATCTTGTGCAACATCAACTAAGCGACGTGTTAAATACCCTGAGTTAGCAGTTTTCAAAGCTGTATCAGACAAACCCTTACGGGCACCGTGAGTAGAGTTGAAATATTCAAGAACGGACAAACCTTCTTTAAAGTTAGAAATAATAGGCGTTTCAATGATTTCACCATTTGGCTTTGCCATCAAACCTCGCATACCACCAAGCTGTTTCATCTGAGTAACTGAACCACGGGCACCAGAGTGAGCCATCATATAAACAGAGTTTGGTTCCATTTCGGCACCTTCAGGTGTCTTCTTCATGGAAGAAATACTATCCATCATAGCGTCAGTTACTTTTTCGTTAACTTTTGACCATGCATCAACAACTTTATTATATTTTTCACCCTGAGTAATTAGGCCATCCATATACTGCTGTTCAAAACCTTTTACTTGGTCACGAGTTTCGTTAACTAGTGTCCATTTAGTTTCTGGGATAACCATGTCATCTTTACCAAACGAAATGCCGGCTTTGAAAGCTTCAGTGAACCCTAAAGTCATAATGTGGTCACAGAAAATCACAGACTCTTTTTGTCCACAATAACGATAAACGCTATCAATAATTTCTCCTACTTCCTTCTTTCGCAAGAGCCTATTGATTAAGCTGTAAGGCGCTTTGTGGTTCAAAGGCATAACAGTGCTCAAGCGAACACGACCTGGAGTTGTTTCAAAACGTTCCCAAACAAGTTCACCTTCTTCATTCACTTGTTCAACACGGCATGTAATCTTTGAGTGTAAGTGTACAGTACCAGTATCTAATGCATGTTCAACCTCTTGAGGGTTTGCAAATGTCATACCCTGACCTTTCATACCTTCACGCTCAAGCGTGATGTAATAAAGGCCTAAAATCATATCCTGTGATGGAACAATAATTGGCTTACCATTTGCGGGAGACAAAACGTTATTTGTTGACATCATCAAAACACGGGCTTCAAGCTGCGCCTCCAAAGACAACGGTACGTGTACAGCCATTTGGTCACCATCAAAATCTGCATTAAATGCAGAACAAACAAGGGGGTGTAATTGGATTGCTTTACCTTCAATCAAAACAGGTTCAAATGCTTGAATACCTAGACGGTGCAAAGTTGGCGCACGGTTAAGCATAACTGGATGCTCACGAATTACTTCATCCAAGATATCCCATACTTCTGGGCGTTGTTTTTCGACAATTTTCTTTGCTTGCTTTACAGTAGATGATAAACCCTTGGCTTCAAGACGCGAATAAATAAACGGCTTAAATAATTCTAACGCCATTTTTTTCGGCAAACCACACTGATGCAATTTCAATTCTGGACCAGTCACAATAACTGAACGTCCTGAAAAATCTACGCGCTTACCCAACAAGTTTTGGCGGAAGCGACCCTGCTTACCTTTTAACATATCAGATAAAGATTTTAACGCACGCTTGTTAGCACCCGTAATGACGCGACCACGGCGACCGTTGTCAAACAATGCATCTACAGATTCCTGTAGCATGCGTTTTTCATTACGTACAATAATATCTGGCGCACGCAATTCAATTAAGCGCTTAAGACGATTGTTACGGTTAATCACCCGGCGATATAGATCATTCAAATCAGAAGTAGCAAAACGACCACCATCCAATGGCACTAATGGACGTAATTCTGGTGGAATTACTGGTAAAACAGTCATCACCATCCATTCTGGACGGTTACCAGAGTCAATAAATGCCTCAACAACTTTCAAACGCTTAATGATTTTCTTAGGCTTCAATTCGCCTGTAGCTTCTGCCAAATCATCACGTAATTGATCAGCTTCAGCATCAAGATCAATGTTAGATAACATTTCACGAATTGCTTCAGCACCAATGCCCGCATTAAATGCATCTTCACCGAACATATCTTGAGCGTCTAAGAATTCTTCTTCAGACATCATTTGACCATAATTTAAATCAGTTAGACCTGGCTCAATAACTACGTATTGTTCAAAATACAAAACGCGTTCCAATTCACGCAATGTCATATCTAGCATCAAGCCAATACGTGATGGCAAAGACTTCAAGAACCAAATGTGTGCCACTGGTGAAGCCAAATCAATGTGGCCCATTCGCTCACGACGTACTTTTTGAAGCGTAACCTCAACACCACATTTTTCGCAGACAACGCCACGGTATTTCATGCGTTTATATTTACCACAAAGACATTCATAATCTTTGATTGGTCCAAAGATTCGGGCACAGAACAAACCATCACGTTCTGGCTTAAATGTACGATAATTAATGGTCTCTGGCTTTTTAATTTCGCCAAATGACCATGATAGAATCCGCTCAGGGGACGCTAAAGATATTTGAATTTCATCAAACGTCTTTGGCGGCTGGACGGGATTGAACGGGTTGTTCGTGATTTCTTGGTTCATTTTCTAGATCCTAATCTCGAGTTCAGTTGAAGGAGCAGGCGCGAACGCCTACTCAGTCTCCGCATCCAGCAGTTGGATATTTAGACCCAAACTACGGATTTCTTTTATAAGTACGTTAAAGCTTTCAGGAATACCGGCTTCGAAATTATCTTCACCTTTTACAATGCTTTCATACACTTTTGTACGCCCAGCAACATCATCTGACTTTACAGTTAGCATTTCTTGCAACGTGTATGCTGCTCCATATGCTTCCAATGCCCAAACTTCCATCTCACCAAAGCGCTGACCACCAAATTGAGCTTTACCACCCAAAGGCTGTTGCGTGACCAAAGAATACGGCCCAGTTGAACGTGCATGAATTTTATCGTCCACTAAGTGATGAAGTTTCAAGATATATTTCATGCCAACTGTAACAGGCCGACTGAATTCTTCACCAGTTCGCCCATCAAACAAGATAGACTGACCAGATGTATCCAATCCAGCACGTATAAGCATGTCATTGACGTCAGCTTCTTTTGCACCGTCAAAAACAGGCGTCGCGATTGGAACGCCATCCGTTACATTATCCGCTGCTTCAAGGAAGTTATCCTTTGGCATATCCTTTAATACTTCTTCATATAAATCATCACCGTACGCAATTCGCATAGCATCTTGCACAGGCGTCATGTCGCCTGAACGACGATATTCCTTCAAAGAAAGATCAATAGATTTGCCAAGATTGTGAGCTGCCCAACCCATGTGCGTTTCCAAAATTTGGCCAACGTTCATACGTGATGGAACCCCCAAAGGATTCAAACAGAAATCAACAGGCGTACCATCAGCTAAGAATGGCATATCTTCCTGGGGAACAACCTTAGAAATCACACCTTTATTACCATGGCGCCCTGCCATCTTATCACCAGGTTGTAGCTTACGCTTCACCGCAATGAATACCTTTACCATCTTCATTACACCCGGTGGTAAATCATCTCCACGGCGTACTTTTTCAACCTTATCTTCAAAACGTGCTTCAAGTGCACCTTTTTGCAAGTCGTATTGTTTATTAAGAGATTCCATATTGGCTGCATCAGTTTCATCTTCTAATGCTAACTGCCACCATTGACCTTTAGACAAAGCTTCTAACAACTCATCATCAATTACAGAACCAGCTTTAACACCTTTGGGGCCTTTTACTGCCTTTTTACCCATAATCATAGAATTTAGACGCGCATATGTATTTCGATCTAGAATACCAACTTCGTCATCACGGTCTCGCGCTAAACGTTCAACTTCTTCACGCTCAATTTGTAATGCACGTTCATCTTTTTCAATGCCATGTCGGTTAAATACACGAACTTCGACAACTGTACCATAATCACCTGGTGGTAAACGCAATGAAGTATCGCGGACATCAGATGCTTTTTCTCCAAAGATAGCGCGCAACAACTTCTCTTCAGGTGTCATTGGGCTTTCGCCCTTTGGTGTAATTTTACCAACTAAAATATCTGCTGGACCAACTTCGGCGCCAATATAAACGATTCCAGCTTCATCTAAGTTACGTAAAGCCTCTTCGCCTACGTTTGGAATATCACGAGTAATCTCTTCTGGACCTAATTTTGTATCACGGGCTGCTACTTCGAATTCTTCTATGTGAACAGACGTAAATACATCATCTTTAACAATACGTTCTGAGATTAGAATTGAGTCTTCATAATTATAACCATTCCAAGGCATAAATGCGACAAGAACGTTTTTACCTAAAGCCAATTCTCCAATATCAGTTGATGGGCCATCAGCAATAACTTCGCCTAAGGATACACGATCACCTACTTTAACAAGTGGGCGTTGGTTAATACATGTATTTTGGTTTGATCTTTGGAATTTACGCAGGCGATATATGTCAACACCAGGATCACCGGCATCCATATTATCAGTTACGCGGACAACTATTCGCATTGCATCTACTTGATCAATTATACCACCACGAGCTGCAGTTATAGCCGCACCTGAATCTCTGGCCACAACTTCCTCAATGCCAGTACCAACGTATGGAGCATCTACTTTTAGTAATGGAACAGCCTGTCGTTGCATGTTTGAACCCATTAAGGCTCGGTTTGCGTCGTCATTTTCAAGAAACGGTATCAAAGACGCAGCAACTGAAACTAACTGTTTTGGTGAAACATCAATATAATCAATATTTTCAGGTGCATTCAGCATGTATTCACCCGCCTGGCGCGTAGATACTAAATCATTAGCGAATTTACCATTTACATCCAACTTAGCATTGGCCTGAGCTACTGTGTAACGCATTTCTTCTGTGGCTGACATGTACTGAACATCATCAGTAACTTTTCCATCATCTACACGGCGATATGGTGTCTCAATGAACCCATATTTATTCACTCGCGCAAAAGTAGCTAAAGAGTTTATCAAACCAATATTTGGCCCTTCTGGTGTCTCAATCGGACACATACGACCATAGTGAGTTGGGTGAACATCACGTACTTCAAAACCTGCACGTTCACGTGTCAAACCTCCTGGCCCAAGCGCTGATAGACGACGCTTGTGAGTAACTTCAGATAACGGATTTGTCTGATCCATAAATTGTGACAACTGTGAGGAACCAAAGAATTCACGTACTGCAGCAGCAGCAGGCTTAGCATTAATTAAATCTTGAGGCATAATGTTATCTATTTCAACAGATGACATACGCTCCTTAATAGCCCGCTCCATCCGCAATAAACCAACTCTATATTGGTTTTCCATGAGTTCCCCAACTGAGCGAACACGGCGATTACCAAGGTGATCGATGTCGTCAATATCACCTTTGCCATCGCGCAAATCAACTAGTGCTTTAACTACACCAATAATATCTTCTTTTCGCAATGTACGTTGAGTATCTTCTGCGTCTAATTGTAAACGCATGTTCATTTTAACACGACCGACAGCTGATAGATCATATCGTTCCGAATCAAAGAATAACGTATCAAAAAGTGCAGATGCTGCATCAACGGTTGGCGGTTCACCAGGGCGCATAACACGATAGATATCCATCAGGGCTGTATCACGACCCATATTCTTGTCCACAGACATTGTATTTCGAATGTACGGCCCAACATTTATATTATCGATATCTAAAGTTGGAATATTAGTGATACCTGCTTCCAATAACTCTTGGATAGTACCACCATTGATAACACCTTCTTTATCGTGCTCTAAAGTTAATTCATCCCCAGCCTCAACATAAATGGCACCAGTTTCTTCGTTAATAATGTCTTTAGAAACATAACGACCAACAATGGCATCAAACGCCACACGAATATCTATTACTTTGCCATCTTCAATTAATTTTTTAACAGTCCGTGGTGTGACTTTAGAGCCAGCTTCAGCGATAACTTTGCCCGTTTTCGCATCAATAATATCTTGAGTTGGCTTTGTGCCACGCACACGTTGTGGAAAAAATTTAGTAACCCATGCATTTTTCTTTTTATCAAATTTATAATCAACAGTATCATAATACGCGTCACAAACAGCTTCTTGATCTAAACCAAGTGCGTATAACAGTGTTGTAACAGGTAATTTGCGGCGGCGATCAATACGCGCATAAACAACATCTTTTGCATCAAACTCAAAGTCTAACCATGAACCACGGTAAGGAATAATGCGTGACGCAAATAATAATTTTCCGGAAGAGTGCGTTTTTCCACGATCATGATCAAAAAATACACCAGGTGATCTATGCATCTGTGAAACAATAACACGCTCAGTTCCGTTGACAACAAATGTACCATTGGGGGTCATTAAGGGCAGATCACCCATGAATACGTCTTGTTCCTTGATATCTTTTACTGAACGAGCGCCTGTATCTTCATCGACATCAAACACAATCAAGCGTAACGTAACCTTCAACGGCGCTGAATAAGTCATGTCACGCTGCATACATTCCTCAACGTCATACTTAGGCTTCTCTAAATCATACTTTACGTATTCTAGAACAGCTGTCTCATTAAAATCTTTGATCGGAAAAACCGATTGAAAAACCGCGTTAATACCTTCGCCATCTAAGGGCTGGGATTGATCACCAGAATTCAAGAATAGATCATAAGAGCTTTTCTGAACCTGTATCAGATTTGGAATGTCCAAAACTTCACGAATTTTACCATAATACTTGCGGATACGTTTAATACCTGAATGCGTCTGAGCCATGCTCGTCTTCACCTTTTCTAATGTTCACTTCATGGTCTGTGCGGGCATCACAAAACAATCGGCCACATGAAACAAAGCTCATCCTATTCTTGCCAAGGTGCCATCCCCAGCTCCCGAATGAACCCTGTCTTAAGCAAAGCCTTGCGCGAAGGCTCTCTTTAAGACAGGAGCGGCTGACCCCACAAAGTGCGGAGCCAGCCTACAATCATTACGCCCTAAGGCGTATTAATTACTTTAACTCTACTTCTGCACCAACTGCTTCGAGTTGTGCCTTCAATTCTTCAGCTTCTGACTTAGAAATACCTTCTTTAACAGCTTTTCCACCAGCTTCTACAAGATCTTTAGCTTCTTTTAAGCCTAAACCAGTAATGCCACGGACTTCTTTAATCACGTTGATTTTCTTGTCACCCACAGATTTTAGAATTACGTCAAATTCAGTTTGCTCTTCAGCAGAATCACCAGCATCTCCAGCTGCAGCCATAACAACAGCTCCACCGGCAGCAGGCTCAATGCCATACTCGTCTTTAAGGATTGTTTTTAGTTCTTGTGCTTCCAAAAGCGTTAAAGCAACGATTTCTTCTGCTAATTTTTTGATATCAGCCATTTGATATATCCAGTTCAGTTTTTAAGTTCTATTTTTCCAGTGATGCACGTAATTACGAACACCGACAATTTCATTTGCAGTTAAGCAGCTTTCTCTTCGATTGTTTCTAAAATAGAAGCAATATTAGAGGCAGGCGCGCCTATGGCTCCCGCGATGTTCGATGCAGGCGCAGCTATACAACCAACGATTGAAGCAATAAGCTCCTCACGTGATGGCATTGCGGCAACAGCTTTGACACCAGCGCGATCCAATGCATTATCACCCATTGACCCACCAAGAATAACGAGTTTATCGTTTCCTTTGGCATATTCTTCCGTCACTTTCGCGGCGGCAACTGGGTCTTCTGAGAAAGACAATACTGTCATTCCATCCAACAAACCTGAAATACTTTCACACGGCTTGCCCTCAAGAGCGATCTTAGCGAGCTTATTTTTGGCTACACGTACATTACCACCTACATCACGCATGCGCGATCGGAAGTCTTGCATTTCTGCAACTGTTATGCCGGCGTAGTGAGATACGACAACAACACCAGAGTCCGTGAAGATTTGACCTAGTTCGTCGACTAAGGCTTCTTTTTGGGCTCTATCCACAGTGTTTCTCCAAATTATAGGGAACGTATTGTTCCCCGGCTCAGTTTAACTGATCTTTCAGGATCAGCAGTTAGGGTCCTAATTACGGGCCCCTTCCAAAATCACCCGAGGCATAGCCAAAGGTATAATTTGTTCGGTTCCCATCTCAGGTAGGCATTATATTACTTTCGTAAAACCCACCATCTCGGACAGTACCAAAAAAAATATCGACGAATCGACACTCTTTTGGATATTTGGTGTATAGGCGGGTTTGAACCTGATGTGAAGGGGGTAACTTTTTATTATGATTGAAAAATTAGCTTTACTATGTGTGGCTATTGTCATCATAAATTATAAATTTATTTATTCAAAATATTCTGTTTATTGCTCACCCTAAAATTCAAACATTGAGACTAATAGTCAAAAAAATTTATTAGATTATAGTTAAAAAAAAGGCCCCATCATGTTGGGACCTTTTAAATTCTAAAATATTTTATTTTTATGCACCAGTTGCAGCATCTACATCTAAAGAAATCGATGGACCCATGGTAGAAGATAATACGATCTTCTTTATGTATGTGCCTTTAGCGCCTTCTGGTTTAGCTTTGCGGACCGCGTCTACAAAAGCTTGAATATTTTCAGCCAGCTTAGCTTCAGTGAAAGATGCTTTACCTACACCAGCATGGATTACTCCCGCTTTTTCAACTTTAAACTGCACTTCACCACCTTTGGCAGCTTCAACAGCAGATTTAACGTCCATTGTCACAGTACCAACACGTGGGTTTGGCATCAAATTGCGAGGGCCTAAAACTTTACCCAAACGACCAACAACACCCATCATGTCGGGCGTAGCAATACAACGATCAAAATCAATTGTTCCACCTTGAACAATTTCCATTAAGTCTTCTGCACCAACGATATCTGCTCCAGCGGCCTTAGCCTCATCTGCTTTTGCATCACGCGCAAACACAGCGACTCGCATAGTTTTACCAGTGCCATTTGGCATGCCAATAACACCACGAACCATTTGATCAGCATGACGAGGATCAACGCCCAAATTCATTGCTATATCAATACTCTCATCAAATTTTGCAACGGCACTTGCCTTAATTAAGGAAACTGCTTCTGCGATTGTAACACTTGCTTTACCTTCAAATGAGGCACGAGCAGCTGTAGTTCTTTTACCAAATTTTGCCATTACTTCACCTCAATACCCATGGAACGAGCAGAACCCGCAATAATCTTCATCGCCGACTCAATATCGTTAGCGTTTAAATCTTTCATTTTAGCTTCTGCAATTTCTCGCAATTGCTTTTTAGAAACTGATCCAACAACTTCACGACTAGGATTTGTAGCACCAGATTTTAGCTTTGCTGCTTTTTTCAAAAAATAAGAAGCAGGAGAAGTTTTTATTTCCATAGTAAAGGACTTATCAGCATAATATGTGATAACAGTTGGGCATGGCGCCCCGTTTTCCAATTCTTGAGTTTGGGCGTTAAACGCCTTACAGAATTCCATAATATTTATACCACGTTGACCCAAAGCTGGGCCCACTGGTGGGGATGGGTTAGCTGCGCCTGCAGGAACCTGCAGCTTCATAGTACCAGCAATCTTTTTAGCCATAATGGCCTCCTTTAGCTCCGATCCTTAGGGCCGCGTGCCCCTTAGAACAATTTGGTGTGGTGCGGTTTTGATCGCGCGCGACCGTCTCCTCCCACATGTACATCACAAGATTAATTTTGCTTCATAACCTGTGTGAATTCTAGTTCGACAGGTGTTGCCCGTCCAAAAATTGATACCGTAACCTTCAATCGTGAGTTCTCTTGGTCAACATCTTCAACCATACCAGAAAAGCCTTCAAACGGACCTTCAGTTACATTGACCTGCTCGCCTATATCAAAGGTAATTAAGTTACGTGGATTTTCTGCGCCCTCTTCAACTTGATTTAAAATGAAAGCAACTTCTTTATCGCGCATTGGGCTTGGCTTGCCAGGCTGGCCCAAAAATCCCGTTACTCGATTTATGTTATTAATTAAATGATAGCCTTTTTCGGACATTTCCATCCGCACAAGCAAATAACCAGGCATGAAACGGCGTTCAGCAGTCACTTTCTTGCCGCGCCGCACTTCAACAACTTCTTCAGTCGGAACTAAAACCTGTTCGATTTCGTCCTGCATGCCTTCTTGCTCGACTGCTTCATTGATCAGTTCGGCGACTTTCTTTTCAAAATTAGAAAGAACACTTACCGAATACCACCGTTTAGCCATTGTTATTGTGCCTTTGCTTGGACAACACGTCGCCCGTTAATTCATTTTATTTTTAAGACCCTATAAGACCTCAGACCTACATAAAAGAGTACACATAAAGAATCGTTGTGTACTTTTTAGTAATGATTTATCGGCGTTTAGCGCCGAAACTGTGTGAATTCAAGTACCTATACCTAGAATTGTATTTAATCCAAGTTTGATAACTTGATCTGCGCCAAAAAAGAAAATTGCAAACAAGCTTGCCATAATAAAAACCATTACTGTTGTAATAGTGGTTTCACGCCGGTTTGGCCAAACAACTTTAGAAATTTCTGCTCGAACTTGCTGAATAAACTGCAATGGATTGGTGCGTGCCATTATGCACTCCTATAACTGATCAGATCATGTGATAACGCGCAAGTGCTGGGATTTCAAGCCATGAGATGCTTATTCCATAATTCTATTTATTGGGGCTAGCAAAATGATAGCAAATTAACCCTATCAACCTTCACGTTCAGATATTATAATTTTTGCCATTGCTTCTACTGGGATGTAGCCTCCAACTAACTCATTACCAATAACAAATGACGGCGTACCAGTAAATTGCAATGCATCCGCCAAATCCCGCGACGTCTGTATGTGTTCAGATACTGCAGGGTGTTCCATATCAATAATAAGCTTATTAACATCTAAACCAATTTTTCTTGCTATTACTATTACAGAAGTTTCATCAACTTTTTGTGCTGACATTAAAGCTTCATGGAACTCTAAGTATTTGCCCTGGACCCGAGATGCCAGTGCAGCGCGGCTGGCAAAAACAGAGCCTGCAGACAAAATAGGGAATTCACGGTATACAACACGCAAATTATTATCATTTTCCATGAGTGCCTGCATCACTGGCATTGCTTTTTTACAATAGCCACAGTTATAATCAAAAAATTCAACAATTGTTATGTCACCATTTGGATTACCCAAAACAGGAGCGTTGGGATCCATAACTAATAATTCTTTATTATCTAAATATGCTTGTTTTTGCGATAGACCTTTATTTGCTTCATCACGATCACGCAAAATGTTTATGGCATCCATCACAATTTTTGGGTTTTCTAAAATTGCTTCTAACGCCAAACGTTTAATGTCTTTTTCACTTAATGTTTGTGATGTAGCAGGCGTAAAAGTGATAAACACTGAAACAAGGGCTAATATTAAAATACGCACAATAAAACTTTCTTTTTTATTTTAAATTATATTAGTATTTGTTTAATTAAAACAAAAGGGGTTAACAGTCATTTTATTTCAGTGTTTAATTAATAAAAAAACAAGTCTACATTTTTAATGTATCTAGAACTAAAATAAAAAATATTATAAGTTTAATAAAGTCATCGAGCTAACGTTTTTACATACTCATGACACTTACACCCAACAATATGATCATTAACTAATCCACAAGCTTCCATCCAAGCATAAGTAATCGTTGGCCCACAAAAACTAAAGCCAGTCGTCTTTAACTCTTTGGACACTTTAATTGATAGATCAGTAAATTCTGGTACATTTTCAATTAATTTAAAGTTGTTTTGAATTGGCTTGCCATCAACAAAATTCCAGATGTAATTATCAAAACCTTTTGTAGCATCAATTTCTTGCCATAATCGTGCACCTTTGATGGTAGAATTAATTTTGCTACGGTTTCGTACAATTCCAACATTTTGCATCAAATTTTCGATATCTATATTAGTAAATTCAGCAATAGCATGGGGGTTAAAGCCCTTAAACGCTGAACGAAAAGCATCGCGTTTTTTTAAAACTGTAATCCAACTTAAGCCCGCCTGAAACCCGTCTAAAACTAACTTTTCCCATAAAGCCTGAGACGCGTACTCAGGCACACCCCACTCTGTATCGTGATATTTTACATAAAGTGGATCATTGCCACACCAATCGCATCGTTTCATTATGTCCTGGCCTTTAGTATTTACACAATTAAGATTAAGGATATCTTGAACATATGATGGATAACTAAATATACCAAAGCAAAAAGGCACCAAAGGTGCCTTATATTAGTTTGATAATCGGTGAATCTCTTCTTTTAACCTTAGCTTTTTCTGCTTTAAGCTCTTCAGGTCTAATGAATCTATAGAGGGACTTCTTTGCCAACGCTCCAGTTGTTCAGAAAGGTTGGAGTGTTTCTTTTTGAGCTCGATTACATGAGAACTCACCGTCATACTAATCTCCTTTATTTTATAATGACCTCCAAACGGATAGGCCTAAAAAGAGTGCACCATAAAATTTGCTATTTGTCATCAAAATTTATTTCAGATGATACTAATAGTAAAGTTCCGCCTATTAATAATAAACCATATACATTTACAAACCCATTTATAAGTTTAGCTCAGCTCCATAGCGCAGAATTTTTTCAGCAACTAATGAGTAGTCATTGCCATCTTTATTATGCTGGTCACCGTCATGTACTATAAATGGTGGCAACAACTTCATTGGGCTTTTAGATCCTTTAATTGCTTGAATAATGATGCGTTTGGCGGGGTACTCTTTTCGCGATGCAATTGGTAGAATTCGAATATTTCCACAACTTTGAGCCATGTGAGTCAAAATTTCAGGTAAGCGTTCAGCCAAATGTATAATAGTAAAACTCCCATGCGACTTTAAACGCTTTAAACTTAAAGTAATCCAGTCTTCTAATTCCATGGTTTCAACATTTGCTAAAAGTTTTCCTAAATCTAATGGCTTGGATAAAGTCTTAGGAATAAAAAAAGGGGGGTTTGTCATTATATGATCAAAACTTTTTTGCCTCAAAGCATCTGGAAGGTTTGCTAGGTCTGTATTTATTACGTCAAAGTATAAATTATTGTTTGCCGCATTAACCTTAGCTAACATAGAGTACTCCATCTGTAACTCAATCCCCGTTAAAAAAAGCCCAGGAATACGCGCGCCCAAACATAACGAAGCTACACCAACCCCACAGCCAATATCTAAAATTGATTGCCCAGCTCGTGCTGGTATACTTGCTGCCATAAATACTGGATCAGTTGCTGCACGGTATCCATTTCTTGGTTGTCTGATAATTAACTGCTGATTTAAAAATGTGTCTTGTGTTTCCATTATCTATTTTCCGATAGTTCAAAATCATTATCTCGCAAAATTATACATGCTAAAAAATAGTTATCATTACTTACCATGACTCGGCATGGCATTATACCTATGCTACCCTCAAGCACACTCATATGTGTGTCTAAAGAGAAGCATACGATTTCTTCAGCTTTAAGGAGTGCTGAGGCGAAGCTTATAAGTGTTGGGTCATTTGTCTTGAATAATTCTTTCATATTGTTGAGTTAACCGATAGATCAGCTATATGTACAGGGACATCAAAAAGTTAAGAGGATAAAGTGCCTTTAAATAAACCCCATGATCAGCTTGCGAATATATTCATCGACGATATGGATGCAGTTGATAAATTAATAAAACAACGCATGGCGTCAAAAGAGGCACCACGTATACCCGAAGTTACTGCGCATTTAATTGATGCTGGCGGAAAACGTTTGCGCCCAATGTTAACTTTAGCAGCAGCAAAAATGTGTGGTAATAAAACCCCATATCATATTCACCTAGCCGCAACTGTAGAGTTCATCCACACAGCAACTTTATTGCATGATGATGTTGTAGACGAAAGCCAACAACGCCGTGGGCGTCCAACCGCTAACTTATTATGGGATAATCAATCTTCTGTTTTAGTTGGAGACTATTTATTTTCACGCTCTTTTCAATTAATGGTAGAAACTGGTAATTTACGTGTCTTAGATATTCTTGCTAACGCTTCAGCAACAATTGCAGAAGGTGAAGTCTTACAACTTACTGTAGCACAAAACTTGAATACTTCAGAAGATACATATCTTAAAGTAATCCGTGGTAAAACTGCTGCATTATTTGAAGCTGCCTGTAAAGTTGGTGGCGTAATTTCATACGCTGATGAAAAAATTATAGATGCCTTAGCCGCTTATGGAGATGCATTAGGTATTAGCTTTCAAATAACTGATGACCTACTGGATTATGCTGGAGAAAGCTCCAATTTAGGCAAAAGTATTGGAGACGATTTCAGAGAACGCAAAATGAGTTTGCCATTAATTAAAGTTTTAACAAAAGCTGATCAGAAAGAGAAAAATTTTTGGATCCGCACTATTGAAAAAGGCGACCAGCAAGACGATGATTTAGACCATGCATTAGAGTTAATGATAAAGCATGGCGCATTAGAAGAAGCACGCAAAGATGCACTCTATTGGGCCAATAAAGCTAAGCAAGCAATGAATACCTTGCCTGAAAGTGAAATTCGAAATGCCCTAATGGACTTATCAGATTATGTAGTAAAAAGAATAACTTAACCTAAAATTACAGGTTTAATCCACCAACTTGGATTTTTTTCTTGTAATTTTTTTACAACCTTACATGCCTCCTGAAAATCTTTAAATAAGCCAAAACATGTTCCGCCTGAACCTGACATTCTTGATAGACTTGACCCGTACCTATCCAAAGAATTGATCACAATTTGAACAGAAGGTAACAGTTTACATACTGGCTCTTGAAGATCATTTCGCAACCCTCGCAAGTATTGTATGGTATCCATAAAATCCATTTTTTTTGTTGGTAACTCACCAATACTTTCATTGTTCTTATTGTTTAACGAATGAAAACTATCTGGGGTGGATACCCCATCTCCTGTATTTATAAGTATAGCAGCCAGTTTTGGTAAAAATCCTATGGGCGCCAAGACATCACCAATTCCCTGCATTCGCTGACTAATGGAGCTCAAGCAAACTGGGACGTCAGCACCCAAAGCTAAACCTTTATCTGATGGCAAATCTAAATTCCAATGCTTTGCGAGCCCTCGGAGCGTGGCAGCAGCATCAGCAGATCCACCACCAATACCAGACGAAATAGGTAAATTTTTTATCAAATCAATATCAACACCAAGCTCTAAGTCCAGCATCTGAGCTGCTTTATAAATTAAATTATTTTTACCATTATTTAATTCATCACCAAAAGGCCCACCTATTGTAAGCCGTAGATTATTATTTGTAACAAAACTTAACTCATCGCCATAATCCGCAAATACGACCAAGCTGTCCAATAGGTGATATCCGTCTTCACGCTGACCAGTTACATGAAGGCAAAGATTAACCTTAGCTTTCGCTATTTGATTACTGGACACCAGACGGTACATCAATATTAGCTTCTTCAGCCTGTACAGCATCGAGCCCAATTTCTAATTTATGGCGAATACGTATTAATTTTTTTTCAGCAGGGTCAAAAGAAATAGCACGGCGCCACTGAAAGTTAGCTTCTCGTTTGCGCCCTACTTTCCAATACACGTCTCCCAAATGATCATTAACTATTGCATCATCAGGAAGTAGTTTTACAGCGCGCTCCATTGGCCCAACGGCATCTTCAAACTTACCCAAAGTGAACAAACTCCACCCTAAGCTGTCAATGATGAAACCACTATCTGGGCGCCCTGCTACAGCTTTCTCAATCATCATTTGAGCTTCTTTAAGGTTTTGATTTTTTTCCACCATAGTATACCCTAAATAATTTAGAATTAATGGTTGATCTGGTGCTAGCTCCAAGGCTAAGCGAAAGTTCATTTCAGCCCGTGGCCAATTATCCAATCGCTCATTACAGATGCCAATCACATAAAATAAAAACCAATGGCTTGTATCTGGCTCATCTATTAAAGTTAGTGCTTTATCGTAAGCACTTCGCGCTGCTAAATATTTTTTTTCCACCCTAAGAACATCACCTAACGACATATATATACGTGGATTATCAACATGACTGCGTATAAGGTCTCGCAGCACCTTAACTGCAGCGTCTGGCCTTCCAGCCTCAACCAAAGTATCAGCTCGCCCAAGTTCTGCATTTAGAAATAAGCCATGACTTTGAGGTATCTTAGTGTAATTTTTGATTGCCAAATCATATTGCTTTTGGTCACGCAATAATTCAGATGTTAACAAAATAGTTTCTACATTATCTGGGCGCAATTCTTGAGATAAGCGCCCATATAGCAAACTTGTTTGTTCATTTTCTGGTCCGTTTAGTGCAAATGCAAGTGTAAATAAAACTTCAGCAATACCTTGCTGTGCATTAGTGATATAATCATAATTCGAGACTTCATTAATAATATTTTTACGTAGCTGCTCTAACTCTGGGTCTCTACCATTCAGAATGGTACGGTTTATCAGTTTTAGTGCATCATCTTTTCTACCTAATTCAGCCATTATTTGAGCATGAGCGATTAAACTACCACGCGTAAGACGCAAAGTACCGCTTTCATCCCCTATAAGAATTTTGTCCGCAGTTTCAAAATCTCCAACGGCAGCTAATGCTAAAGCTTTATGATATTGGCCAAATAGTTTTAAAGTTGGAGTTGTTTTCATGTCATCAAAAGTTTTAACCACAACACTCATTTTTCCGCGACCCAGCTCAGTCCACCCAGTCAATAAACCAAAAAATAATTCTGTATAATTGCTTTGGTTATCATTTAAAATATTTAAAGCTGCATCAAAATTACCTGATTCAACATGATCAATAAAAATTAATAAATCTGCTAAATGGCTATCAGCTTGAGATTCTAATGTAATGTTTTTAGCGTAACTGATTGCTGTAGCTACGTCTCCCATTGAAAGGGAAGATAGCATTGCATTATGCTTTATAAGCCCATTGGAAGGGTCACGTAATAAAGCATCCGCAAAATACTTAGAAGCTGCCTCATAATCTCCACGCATCGCAGCATTTGACCCTGCAAGGTAAGAACCCGCCAAACTATTCGATTGTGCTAAAGACCCCCAAAGGCCAATGGCAAAAGTTGTTGCGTATATAACACTTTTTAATTGTATGCTCATTTTTAATCCAAAATAACATCTACTAACGCTAACTAATGACAAGTCCTATCGCAATACACATCATCAATAATTCATATAAAAGAGTTTAAAAAAATTATTTAGCATTAACACTAAACCTTCAATAAGCTCTAAATATCACATATTGGGGTAATTAGGCCCATCCCCCCCCTGAGGTGTAACCCAAGTAATATTTTGGCTTGGATCTTTAATATCGCAAGTCTTACAGTGGACACAATTTTGTGAGTTCACGTGAAATTTTGGATTAGATCCATCATCATTTCGTATAATTTCATAAACTCCAGCAGGACAATACCGTTGTGCCGGTTCAGCATAGTCAGGCAAATTCACCCCAATTGGAATTGTTGGATCAGTTAAGCACAAATGGCTAGGTTGACCTTCAGCATGATTAGTTCCTGAAAAGCTTACATTGGTTAAGCGATCAAAGCTAAGCTTACCATCAGGCTTAGGATACTCAATCAATGCATAATCGGCGGCTTTACCAGTGCTTTCTGCATCTGTTTTTCCATGTTTAACTGTACCAAAAAAGCTAAACTTTAATAGAGTTTGACACCACATATCAAACCCTCCAAGTGCAACTCCTAAGATTGGTCCATACTTTGCACGAAGAGGTGCAACATTACGAACCTTTTTCAAATCCTGACCAATAGGTCCCGCCCTTAAGTCTTGGTTATATTCTACTAACTCATCACCAGAACGACCTAGTTTAATTGCTGTCACAGCCGCTTCAGCTGCCTGACGACCTGAATGCATAGCATTGTGATTACCTTTAATTCGGGGTAGGTTTACCAACCCTGCAGAACAACCCAATATAGCACCGCCAGGGAAGACAACCTTAGGAATGGACTGAAACCCACCTTTTGTAACTGCACGTGCGCCATAGGAAACTCTTTTACCTCCCTCTAAGACTTTAGCTATTTTGGGATGATGTTTCCAGCGCTGGAACTCCATATATGGAAAAAGATGAGGATTCTTATAATTCAAATCTACGATAAAACCTATATAAACTTGATTATTATCCAAATGGTACATAAAAGAACCACCACTGTCTTCGGTCATAGGCCAACCCATAGTGTGTAAGACTTCACCTTCGTTATGGTTTTCAGGCTTAACTTCCCAAATTTCCTTCATGCCAAGACCAAATTTAGGTACATCACTATCTGCATCAAGCTTGTATTTGTCTATTACTTCTTTAGATAAGCTTCCACGAACACCTTCAGATAAAAATATGTATTTTCCATGAAGCTCCATACCTGGCTCATAATTTGTCCCATTGGTACCATCAGGGTTTTTACCAAACTCCCCAGCAACAACACCTTTTACTTCTCCGTTTTCACCATAAACTAATTCTGAACAAGCCATTCCTGGGAAAATTTCGACCCCCATTCCTTCTGCTTGCTCAGCCATCCAGCGGCATACATTACCCATAGAAACAATATAATTCCCATGATTGTTCATAAGTGGTGGCATCAAATAGTTTGGTATTTTTTGGCTGCCTGTTTCAGTCAAATTTAAAAAATGATCTTTTTTAACAGCAACTGTAATTGGAGCACCCTTTTTTTTCCAATCAGGGATTAACGATGTTAATCCACTAGGGTCAAGTACAGCACCAGATAAAATATGCGCACCAACTTCAGAACCTTTTTCCAATACAACTACGTCAAAATCTGGCTCAAGTTGTTTGATTCTAATAGCCGCAGACAGCCCAGCCGGCCCAGCTCCCACAATAACGACATCGTACGGCATGCTTTCACGCTCAATAAAGCTCATCTTTTTCTCCGCTAGGTAATAATCTACTATTTTAAAATTATTTTAATCAGAAAAGCAGGTCTACGACAATAACAACACGACGTAAGTTTCAATAACCACGACCTAACAATCACATCTTGCGTGTTTGCGAACATAAATTTATGGTCAAATCTTGTAATTAAATAAAGAGTTCTAAAATGGACAAAATACCAATGACTCCTGCAGGCTTCAAGTCTGCTGATAAGGAATTAAAACAGCTTAAATCTGTGGATCGTCCCTCTGTAATTCGTGCGATCGCAGAAGCGCGCGAACATGGTGACTTATCAGAAAATGCTGAGTATCATTCTGCGCGCGAGCTACAATCCCACATTGAGGGGCGTATTAAAGAATTAGGAGCCATTATAAGTTTGGCACAAGTTATTGATGTGACTAAACTATCAGGGAGTGTTAAGTTTGGTGCGACAGTCCATATGATAGATGAAGACACAGAAGCAGAGCGAACACTACAGATTGTTGGAGAACATGAAGCTAACGTTGAAAAAAATCAGATTAATATGAATTCACCTATTGCACGAGCACTAATTGGCAAAGAAAAAGGCGACAGTGTAGAAGTGCGCACGCCAGGTGGTGTAAAAAGTTATGAAATCATTTCTATAAGTTTCATCTAAACTGTAAATCTTATCACTAAAAACTTCTGGTCACTTATTAATTTAACTTCAATAAATTAGACCAGAAGCACTATCTAAATATTTAAAAGTATACTTAGTGTATTTTAAAAATAAGATTTGATCAGGTTGTTTGCTTAATTGACTACCAATTGATACCCCACCAAAATTTTGATAAATCTTCGATCAATTCAATTTTTAAATATCGAATGGTATATATTTCACCATATCTCCCTGATTAACTTGCTGTGCATCATGGCTTAAAACAACTAAACCATCTGACCATGACAAGCCAGAAATACGCCCCGAACCTTCAGATTTGAAGACCTCAGCATGTCCATCAGTGTTTAAACGTGCTCGTAAATATTCTTGGCGGCCAATTTTTTTATTTTTTGAAAATGCAGCTACCACCTTGACACTAAATGGCTCTAACCATCCTTGTCCGGATAAAAAACTACACGCTGGGTAGGCAAATACATGAGTACAGACCATTGCTGCAACAGGATTTCCTGGCAGCCCTAAAACAGGTACATTATCCCAAAAAGCAAGAGCCAAAGGGCGTCCAGGCTTTAAAGCAATGCGCCAAGTCTGTAAGTCAGCTTTTTGCACTAATAATTTAGAAATATGATCTTCATCGCCTGCAGATACACCGCCAGTTGTTAAAATGATGTCTGCTGACTTTGCAGCTTGATTTAGCGCTTCTTCAATCAAAATCGTATTATCAACAACAATTCCTAAATCGACAGGAATATAGCCCCATTTTTTTATTTGTGCTAATAACATTGGCCTATTCGCATCTACAATTTGCGAATTCTGTGCAATACTTCCTACCTCTACTAATTCATCACCAGTTGTTAAGACTGCAACCCTTAATTTATTATAAACCTTTACCCTAGCAATTCCGCCTGAAGCCAAAACACCCAAATCAGCTGGCCGTAACTTTCTCCCTTTGTATAAAATAATTGAACCTGACAAAATATCTTCGCCCATTGGGCGAGTATTGGCATTTTGCTTTAAGCCCCTTAGAAAATGGATGTGAGTTTTAGTATTATTTACATCCTCCTCCAAAATTATTGTATCAACGCCAAGCGGTACAGCGGCACCCGTTAATATGCGAATTGCATAGCCAGCTGGAACTTTCCCACTATATGGTTGCCCTGCGGCAGACCGCCCGTCTAACAACGGTAATGCCAATTCATCACCTATGGGAAGGGTATCAAATGCAAAACCATATCCATCAACAGCAGAATTCATAAAGGGAGGGTGATTAACTATTGCTCTAACGTCATGAGCTAGAATTCTACCAAAAGCATTTTTAACTGATACCTCTGATGACGCTAAAGCAGATTCTAAGCTCATTCTCAATCGATCCAATGCTTCATCAACTGGCGTCCAAACAACACCGCGCGGCATAATAAAACAATCATCACGCAAAGGGGGTGCTTTAGTCATAACAAACCTTGGTGCTTTAAAATAAAATTCGATATAAACACTGTATCATTTAAATCAAATACTGGAACATTTACATCTTGGATTTGAACATCTGATGCCAACGCACAAATGGTATGATCAGAATTTATAAGTAAAGAATCACAGACCTCTTCACGAAAACATTCAAGTTTTGCATGCGTTTCTTTTTTAAATCCTTCAACTAAGATAAGGTCTACCGGTAACATTTTTGCCAATAGTTCTTTGAAAGTAGGCTCTACTTCACTTCGTAACTCATGCAGTAATGCCCAGCGCTTATTTGAAGCAAGCATTACTTCTGAAGCACCCGCAAAGCGATGACGGTAACTATCACGCCCCTCATGATCAATATCAAACGAGTGGTGTGCATGCTTTATAGTTGAAATCTTCAAACCCCGAGCTGTCATATCAGAAACTAACCGCTCCATAAGACCAGTTTTACCTGAATTCTTCCACCCAATAATACCAAAGATATTCATTTTTTAATACCTGTAAAAATTATTTTTGCATTTTCCATATCTTCCGGCGTATTTACATTGAAGAATGGATCATAATCTTTTTTGATCCACGTAATACTTCGCCATTCATGCTTCTTTACAAAGCCCATGACCTTGCGCATATCACTCATCAATGCAGTCCTCAAATTCTCACGTAATCCAACATCCCACAGACCAAAAGTAGGATGTAGGTTATGTTGATCCACTATAGATTGAGTTTTTGCAATATTAATTTTACAACAATCAATTAAAAGTCTCTGGCATAAGTCATCTGGGAAAAATGGCGTGTCTGCAGCAACTGTTAATAAATGCGAATAGCCGTACTCAGCAGCATAATCCATGCCAGCTAATATGCCAGACAAAGGGCCGAGAAACCCTTCTATACTGTCTGATACTATTGGTAATCCAAAACTATTAAAGTCAGAATGATTACCGTTAGTATTTATAATTATTCGGTCAACTTGACTACTTAAGCGATTTAATGCGTGCCCTATTAATGGAAGACCTGCCAAGGGCATTAACGATTTATCCTTTCCATGCATTCGCGTAGACAAACCACCAGCGAGTATCACACCTAAAACACTCATTTCTCATCATAGATCAATCGATCTTTTCCAGCTAAGCACATAAATCGTTGCCCTCGCATTCGTCCAATAAGCGTTAAGCCTACCTGATTTGCAATTTCAACACCCCATGCAGTAAATCCAGATCGTGATACTAAAATAGGAATGCCCATCAAAGCACATTTGATGACCATTTCAGAAGTTAGGCGCCCTGTAGTATATAAAATTTTGTCTGCAACTGTTTCATTATGCATGTGTATCCACCCTGCAATCTTATCAACTGCATTATGTCGACCAACATCTTCCATATAAACTAATGGCTTATCTTTATCACACAATACCGTACCATGAATTGCTCCCGCTTTTAAATATAAGCTAGGCGTTTGATTAATTACGTTAGATAAATGATACAACCAAGAGGTGCGAAGTTCAGCACTAGGTAATACTAAATTCTCGAGCCCTTCCATCATATCCCCAAAAACAGTACCAACAGCACAGCCTGACGTGCGTGTCTTCTTTTTTAATTTTTCTTCATAAATAGTTTGCCCATCAGTACGCACAACAACAATTTTCAGGTCTTCATCATAATCAATTCCTAAAACATTTTCGTCTGCGCCCAGCATTCCTTGATTTTTCAAAAAGCCTAGTGCAAGATAATCAGGGTAATCACCAATCGTCATTGCTGTTACAATTTCTTGGCCATTTAAAAAGATTGTTAATGGTTGTTCTTCAACAACGTTAATCTCACAAGCGACATCATTTTGATCATAACCTTTTACAGATCGAGTTAATCCATCCAAATCAACATTTGGTTGTAAAATATAATCATTTTGCATTTCTGACAATTGCGGCTCCAGCGTTATTCCCCTACAGAGAAATTACTTTTCTTGGAAACCATACCACATGAATATCAACCCAACATCCTCAAAATCGGCCTTTTGGCTAGGTTATCGCGACAATATTCCCTTTTGGCTAATAGTAGCGCCTTTTGGCATGTTGTTTGGTGCAGTTGCCACAGAAGCTGGATTTACGATTATACAGACCATGATAATGACATCATTTGTAGTAGCAGGTTCATCACAATTCACAGCACTAACATTACTTCAAGATGGTGCTCCAACCTTAATCATTCTAGCAACATCACTGGCAGTAAATCTGCGGATGGCTATGTATTCTGCTGCACTTGTGCCCCATTTAGGCCGTGCTCCATTGGGAATGAGAGCTCTTTTTGCTTACTTTTTAGTTGATCAAAGTTATGCTACCTCCATTAATGCATACACAGACAATCCAGAAATGACCTTAATACAAAAATGCCGTTATTTTATGGGAAGTTTTACATGTTTACTTCCTGTCTGGTTAGTCTCTACCTATGTTGGTGCACTTATTGGTGCCAAAATTCCACCAGAATACGCCTTGGACTTCGCAGTGCCTATTTGCTTTATAGCCCTATCTGCACCAATGATGAGAAGCTTACCCCATTTTATGGCAGCCTTAGTATCTATGGGTGGTACATTGATATTTATATCTGCACCTTATTCTACAGGTTTATTAATAGCAGCACTTTTAGCAATGATAGCTGGTGTTCAAACAGAAAATTGGCTTAAGCGAAGGGCAGATAATGACTGATCCATTAAAAATTTGGATAATAATATTTTTTCTTGGCGTAGGCACATATTTAATTCGCTTTTCTTTTCTTGGATTAGTAGGGGATCGCAAATTACCTAAATGGTTTACCCAACACCTTAATTATGTTGGCGTTGCAGTAATGCCAGGGCTAATTATCCCGTTTTTAGTCTGGCCCGACGCAACGGGTGGAGCCCTCGACGCGCCACGTTTGATAGCTGCGATTGCAGCATTTGGAATAGGTATGTGGCGGCGATCAGCGCTCTGGTCCGTGATTGCGGGAATTACGACACTTTATACTTTGATGTATATCTTAGGATAGTAATATTGAGCTTACATTATACGGGCATTGCAGTAGTTTTAAATACTGTGCGCAATGCAAAGCTACTTTGCATTTTATTTACATGTGGTAAACGCACCAGATATTGGCGGTGAATTCTAGCAAAATCATCTGTGTCGCCTGCAACAACCTTCAGCATATAGTCTGCTTTTCCAGCCATTAGATGACATTCCAAGACATCAGGCACTAAAGCAACCGCACGTTCAAACGCTTCTAAAATAGTATCGGCTTGGCCTGATAATGTAATTTCGACAAAAACTGTTGATTTTCTATTAATCTTTCGTGGATCTAACAGAGCAACATAATCTTTTATAATACCTTCAGATTCCAATCGTTGGACCCGACGGTGACAAGCCGAAGCAGAAAGGTTTATCTGATCTGCCAAATCTGAATTTGAAAGGCGGCCTAATTTTTGAAGTATCTTTAAAATACGCCGATCTGTTTCGTCAATTTTCATTATTCGAAAGTTTCCACTGAATTTAATTTAACTTTTAGTATATTATTCTAATAATTCAATATTTGACAGGCTAAATGTGAAACCTTTTTCAACCTTTAAATGCAATTTTATTTATATCAGAAATCACTACTGTGGAGAAACGTTATGATCATAGGTTGCCCAAAAGAAATTAAGAACCAAGAATACCGCGTTGGAATTACACCAGCCGCCGCCGCCGAAGCCGTTTCGCGAGGCCATACAGTATTAATGGAACATGGAGCTGGGGTGGGCTCAGGATTTCCAGATCAAGAATACACATCTGTTGGAGCTAAGATGGTTGAAATACCACAAGAGCTGTTCTCCAAATCAGATATGATTGTAAAGGTTAAAGAGCCCCAAGCAAGTGAGCGTGCAATGCTACGCGAAAATCAGATTTTATTTACTTATCTACATTTAGCCCCTGACTTACCTCAAACTAAAGATTTGTTAGCAAGTGGAGTTACAGCCATTGCATATGAAACTGTTACCGATCACAGTGGTGGCTTGCCATTACTGGCGCCTATGTCTGAAGTCGCAGGAAAACTAGCTCCACAGGTTGGAAGCTGGGCATTGCAAAAAACAAATGGAGGTCTTGGCACCCTTCTTGGTGGAGTTCCAGGCGTCCGGCCAAGTGAAGTTTTAGTTATTGGGGGTGGTAATGTTGGTGTTCATGCAGCACGCGTGGCTGCAGGTATGGGAGCTGATGTTACTATACTGGACATGTCTCTCCCGCGGATGCGCTATTTAGATGATGTGTTTGGGGGGCTGTTCAAAACAGCTTACGCCTCAAGAGCTAATACTGCAGAATTAATTCAAACCGCTGATATGGTAGTTGGTGCTGTTCTAATACCAGGAGCCGCCGCACCAAAGCTTATTTCGCGCACCCAATTATCAACGATGAAGCCAGGTGCTGTATTGGTAGATGTTGCAATTGATCAAGGTGGCTGCTTTGAAACCTCTAAAGCCACTACGCATGATAATCCAATCTACGAAGTAGATGGTATTATTCATTACTGTGTTGCTAACATGCCAGGTGCTGTTGCTCGAACGTCAACAATTGCTTTGGGTAATGCTACAATGCCTTTTATGTTGGCACTAGCAGATAAAGGTTGGAAAAAAGCTTGTGAAAGTGATCCCCACCTATTGAACGGATTAAATACTCATAAAGGCAAATTGACGTATGCCGCCGTTGGTAAGGCATTAAACATCGACTTCATTGAACCAACTGAAGCTTTAAAACTATAGATTAATAATATTGTGTGACTTTTCAAAAATACACGTCAAGGTATCAATAGGGTACATATATAAATCTTATTGATACCAAATTTACATATAAATTTTTATGCTTTATATTGAACAATAGTCTAAAATAAATTAATTCTTATACTTAATTTATAAAAAGCTTTTTTAATGACATATGATCTTCCTAAAAAGTGGACTTGGGATACTAATAATGGTGGTAGGTTTGCCAATATTAACCGTCCAAATTCTGGCTTCACCCATGAAAAAAAACTTCCCATAGGCAAACACCCACTACAGTTACATTCTCGCGCGACACCAAATGGCGTAAAAGTTACTGTGATGTTAGAAGAACTTTTAGCTGCCGGCCATACTGGTGCAGAATACGATGCTTGGCTGATAGACATCCAAAAAGGTGATCAATTTAGTAGTGGATTTGTTGAAATTAACCCAAATTCAAAAATTCCAGCATTATATGATACAACTAATGGGTCACGTGTATTTGAAAGTGGTGCAATACTATTATATTTATCAGGAAAGTTTAATGCCTTTTTACCTAAAGATTTGGCTAAGCGTACAGAAGCTCTTAATTGGTTGTTTTGGCTTCAAGGATCCGCACCATATCTAGGTGGTGGATTTGGCCATTTTTACGCTTATGCCCCTGAAAAATTAAAATACCCAATTGATCGCTTTACAATGGAGACAAAACGTCAGCTTGATGTTTTGGATAAAAACTTAACTGATCGTGAGTTTCTAGCTGGCGACGAGTACACTATCGCAGACATTGCAAGTGCACCATGGTATGGAGCACTTGTTCAAGGGACAATATATAATGCAGCTGAATTTTTGGATGCGTCATCATATAAGAATGTCACTCGTTGGGCTAGTGCTGTAATGTCGCGACCCGCATATTTGCGTGGGGAAATGGTAAACCGTGCCTCAGGTGAGGTATCAGGCCAACTGCATGAACGCCACGGGTCTAATGATATTGATATTAAAATTGAAGCTAAAATTATAACTGATAAATAGCATTTTCTTGCACACTTGACTCTCCACGGCATGGAACGTACACGGAGAAAATCATTGGAAGTTCAAACGCTTCCGGTCTAAGGACCGACACCAGTCAGCGAGTATCGCCCACTGGTGTTAATTGCGTTTGGCAAAACACTATAGCTGAAAGGGCCTGACATATGTTCGAGAATCTATCCGACCGCCTGTCTGGCGTTTTTGATAAATTAAATAATAAAGCGACACTGTCAGATGACGATGTATCACTAGCTTTGCGCGAGGTGCGCATTGCGTTACTCGAAGCTGACGTTTCATTACCTATTGCAAAAGATTTTATTAAAGCAATACAGGAAAAAGCATCCGGTCAAGCCGTAACAAAATCAGTAAAGCCAGGTCAGCAAGTTGTAAAAATTGTTCACGACGAGTTAGTGTATTTTTTAACTGGCAATGATGAAAATGCTGGCCAATTAAAAGTTGATAATCCCCCAGCCCCAATTCTTATGGTAGGTCTGCAAGGTTCAGGTAAAACGACTACGTCAGCTAAGCTAGCAAAACGGTTGAAAGAGAAAAATAATAAAAAAGTTTTGATGGCATCCTTAGATACTAACCGTCCAGCAGCTATGGAACAGTTGGCGATATTGGGCGCACAAATTGGCGTTGACACTTTGCCAATAGTTAAAGGTGAAAATGCCGTAAAAATTGCAAAACGAGCAAAACAGCAAGCTACTCTTGGCGGGTATGACGTTTTTATACTAGATACTGCAGGCCGTTTATCCATTGATGAAGAGTTGATGGCAGAAGTCAAAGCAGTTCGTGATATTATAAGCCCTCGTGAAACAATGTTGGTAGTTGACGGCCTGACGGGCCAAGATGCGGTACATACAGCTCAAAACTTTGATGATCGTATTGGAATTTCAGGCGTTATTCTGACACGAATGGATGGTGATGGGCGTGGCGGTGCAGCGTTATCAATGCGCGCAGTTACCGGCCGTCCCATAAAATTTGTGGGCCTCGGCGAAAAAATAAACGCTTTTGAAGAATTTCACCCGGAACGTGTCGCAGGACGTATCTTGGGCATGGGCGACATTGTATCACTCGTTGAGAAAGCCCAAGAAACTATTGAGGTCGAACAGGCCGAAAAAATGATGAAGCGCATGAAAAAAGGTATGTTCAATATGAACGACCTGAAAGCGCAAATCGAACAAATGATGAAAATGGGTGGCATGGAAGGCATTATGGGAATGATGCCTGGCATGAAGAAAATGCAGAAACAAGTTAGTGATGCTGGTGGCATTGATGAAAAACTTTTTAAGCGCCAAATTGCACTTATCCAATCCATGACAAAGAAAGAACGTGCAAACCCCCAAATAATGCAGGCAAGCAGAAAAAAGCGTGTATCCTTAGGAGCAGGCTTAACAGTACAAGAACTAAACCAACTTATGAAAATGCAACGCCAAATGGGCGATATGATGAAAAAAATGGGTAAAGGCGGAATGCTAAAGCAGGCTATGGGTGCTATGATGGGTAAAGGAGGTGGTATGCCACCTGCCGGAATGCCAGACAACATGAGTGACCTTGACCCTAAGCAATTAGAAGACGCTGCTAAGAAAATGAGCGGCAACATACAAGGTGGACTACCTGGCTTAGGTGGTGGATTACCCCTTGGCTTATCTGGATTTGGGAAAAAGAAATGACTGAAACATTACTTGCTCACGATATACTCAAAGAACACCGTGAAAGCATTGATCGTTTAGATTCGATTCTTGTTTACACACTGGCTGAACGCTTCAAGCACACTCAGGCTGTTGGATTGCTAAAGGCAGAGCATTCATTGCCACCATCTGACCCAACACGTGAAGCATCACAAATCGAACGCTTAGAGGATTTGGCAAAACGTGCCGACCTTGACCCCGTATTCGCGAAAGAATTTTTAAACTTTGTCATCGCGGAAGTTATAAACCATCACAAAAAACACCAAGAATGAAGGTCAGACTTAAAAACTGACCTAATTAATTAGCTTTTTAGGAGAAATATCATGGCTATGAAAATCAGACTCGCTCGTGGCGGCTCAAAAAAACGTCCTTTTTATCGTGTAGTTGCTGCAGATTCACGTATGCCTCGCGATGGACGTTACGTTGAAAAATTGGGTACATATAACCCATTAGTGGCAAAAGACAGTGAAGAGCGTGTTCAATTAGATATGGAACGCGTAAACTATTGGTTAGGTCAAGGCGCACAACCAACTGAACGTGTTGTTCGCTTCTTAGAAGCTGCTGGTGTTATAGAAAAAACAGTACGCAATAATCCTATAAAAGCCAAACTAGGCAAAAAAGCTCAAGACCGCTTAGAAGAAAAAGCAGCTGCTGGTGTAGCAGCACAAGAAGCTGAAGAAGCGGCAAAATTAGCCGCAGTTGAAGCAGCTGCCGCAGCAGTAGCAGAAGAAGCTCCAGCAGTAGCAGAAGAAGCTCCAGCAGTAGCAGAAGAAGCTCCAGCAGTAGCAGAATAATTAACTAAACTTTGAATTTGGATGGCCTCATAATAAAATTATTATGAGGCCATCCAAAATATATAAAGATTAAAGATTGGCGCCAAAATGCTTGCCACTTACATCACTTAATATAAATTGGACAATTTTATTATATTTAATTTACTAAATATTTACCTGGTTTAACAAGCCAAATACTTTAAAAATTTCTCACCGTATTATATATAATTAAAAGCTATCAGTTTCTTTACGTTATTAAATCAAAAATATATTAATGTTTAAAAAGCACTTTCTGTACAGACATCGTGTAACCTTTTAATCATTATGTAATCTCTGTAGTATATAATAAAATTTATTTTGAATAACTTCAAAATTTCTAATGCTATTTTAACATTATTTTGGGTGCAGCACTAAAATGAATATTTCTGATCGAGTTTGTATTGGTGCTATCATTGGCGCATTTGGTATTAATGGTGAATTGCGGGTAAAGTCATTTTGTACTGACCCAAGTGCTATTGGTGATTATGGCCCCCTCACTAACGAAGATGGTACTAAAACTTTTGATTTAAAAATAATATCCCCAATAAAAGGTGGCTATGCTGCTAGAATAAAAAATATTCGTTACCGCGACCAAGCAGAAGAACTTAAGGGAGAGGCACTCTATGTCTTGCGGGACGCAATGCCCACTTTGCCAGATGATGAGTTTTATTATTCTGATCTAATTGATCTTCTTGTATTAGACACTGGTGGAGTAAAGTTAGGAAAGATTATTGCAATAAATGACCATGGTGCTGGCGACTTTTTAGAGATTAAAGCAATTGGTCAAAAGAACCTAGCATTACTCCCATTTACCAAAGAGGCAGTGCCAACAATCGACCTAACTTCAGGGCTAATTATTGTTGACCCTCCCAAAGGAGTTTTTGGACGCGATGAGCATGAAGATCCTCCAGAACCAACGAATTATGTGGAACTAGGTGATGAGTGAAAAGTCAAAGTCTCACGGCCGACTAGCCATTAGGCCCAGCCTTAAACCAAGAGTGTTAATGACTGATACGCCAGATATTGTTGGCGTCTGGAAAGCTAAGGTAATTACATTATTTCCAGAAGCATTTCCTGGTGTATTAGATCGCTCTCTTACAGGAAAAGCGTTGCAAGATGGATTGTGGCAGCTACAGACAATCGAATTACGTGGCTTTGGAATTGGCAAACATAGTGACGTTGACCACCCACCTGCAGGCGGAGGCGCTGGAATGGTCCTTAAGGCTGATGTTGTCGGACCAGCACTGGACGATGCAAGTCGCGGAACCCCCATTAATCCAGATTTATGGCCCGTAATTTATATGTCCCCAAGAGGAAAGCCTTTGACACAAGCTATGGCTAAAAAGTTTAGTGAAGCTGAAGGTGTAACTATACTTTGTGGGCGCTTTGAAGGTGTGGATGAACGCGTCTTGGAAGAGTACGATGTTCAAGAAATTTCATTAGGCGACTTTGTTCTAACAGGCGGTGAAATAGCAGCTCAAGCCCTAATCGATGCAACAGTTCGTCTGTTGCCAAATGTATTGGGAAATGCGGAAAGCACAAAGGATGAAAGCCACTCGAATGGTTTACTTGAACATCCGCAATATACAAAACCTGCAGAATGGAAAGGACGCAAGATTCCAGATGTTCTTCTTTCAGGGCATCACGGAAAAGTGGCAACTTGGCGTGATGAAATGTCAAAAAAACTTACTAAGTTGCGTCGCCCTGATTTGTGGGAAAGTTATTTGAAATTTAAAGATTAATATTGACTTAATACTGTTATCCCTAGATCTGTTAAGACTAAGACTTAAAATCATAATCAAATTTTTCAAACAAAGCCAAAAGTAACACATCAATATTTATACAAGCAAACAAGTCTTGATGTATGTATAATTTCGACATATACCCAGCGAACTTGTTGTTGGATTCGTTTGATGACAGGCAGCCAAAATTTTATAATAAAACGTACAAATAACAAACTTTCTTCGGTTTGATTAATATACGAATAATTCTATTATGTTTTAATGGCTAGAAACAAAACGTCGATTTTAAACTCTGGCAGGCGCCAAAGCGACCTGGAAGAAGGCCAAGAGCTCTGAAATTGGAAAATCAAAATTCCCATTAAGGGTCTCAAAGGAAAACGTTATGAACTTAATTGCACAGCTAGAAGCTGAACAAATTGCCAAATTAGGCAAAGATATTCCAGATTTTAAAGCAGGCGACACTGTACGGGTTGGCTTTAAAGTAACAGAGGGCACACGCTCTCGTATCCAGAATTACGAAGGTGTATGCATCGCTCGTCAAGGCGGTGGTACAATTGCTGCTTCTTTTACAGTCCGCAAAATCTCATTTGGTGAAGGCGTAGAACGCGTATTTCCATTATATTCGACAAACATCGATAGTATCGAAGTTGTACGCCGTGGCCGCGTTCGTCGCGCAAAGCTATATTATTTACGTGATCGTCGTGGTAAGTCTGCGCGTATTGCTGAAAATACGACATATCGTCCAAAGAAATAAGGAACCAAAGTTGTGAAAAAAGAATTACACCCTGACTACCACATGATCACTGTTAAATTAACAGATGGTTCAACTTATGAGACACGTTCAACATATGGTTCAGAAGGTGATATCTTGTCATTAGACATCGATCCATCTGCTCACCCTGCTTGGACTGGTGGAAACCAACGCTTAATGGATTCAGGCGGTCGCGTTTCTAAGTTTAAGAATAAGTATGCTGGACTAGGTTTCTAAACCATCTAATATATGAATTATTTAAACGCCGCTTTTTAGCGGCGTTTTTTATTTTAAAACTTATTAAAACGTTCATGAGTGCACGTAAAGCAAGGGATCTAATGTCACAACTTTTGGTATTTGGGAACGAAAAAGGTGGAGCTGGTAAATCCACACTATCAATGCATGTTGCATGCGCCTTACTCCAAAGTGGCGCTAAAGTTGGTATTTTAGATTTAGATCTGAGGCAATTAACTTTACGCCGATTTTTTGAAAATCGAGAAAATTTTTCACAACTCTATTCTCCCAATCTACCAGTTCCAACTGTTGGCAAAATAGATCCAGCAGAAATAAATACTCCTGAGCAACATTTTAATATGATCACATCACAATTATTAAGCACACATGATTTTGTTGTAATTGATTGTCCCGGTGCTTTGACAAAGTACAGTGAGTTAGCACACGCAAACGCTAACAAATTGATAACGCCCATGAACGATAGCTTTATTGATTTTGATTTACTGGCTTATATTGATCCAGAAACAAATGCAGTCAAGGGTCCCTCAATTTATTCAGAAATGGTATGGGATGCGCGAAAGGCTCGTTCATTATCAAGGGGTATTCCAATTGATTGGATAGTAGCTAGGAACAGACTTTCAGCAACCAATATGCATAATAAACGTAAAGTTGGTGAAGCTTTAGAAAACTTATCGAAGCGGATTGGATTTCGATTAATTCCAGGCCTTTCTGATCGTGTTATTTTTAAAGAGCTATTTCCAAAGGGATTAACTGTAGCTGACCCAAGTACTTTAACAAAGCAACCAACTACAATTTCAAACATAGCAGCCCGCCAAGAACTCCGTGACCTAATGGTTGGCTTAAAGCTCCCAAATTTTACTATAAAATTTTAAGCACCAGGGCCAATAATCGTACAAGGCAGATTACGGGCTCTTAATCGAGAGCAGGCCTTAAGTGCAGCCTCTTCACTTACGCCAATAAAGCGTGCGCGGTAAAGGTGCCGTCCACCTACATTTGCTGGCACAATTTCATGCGAAGCACCTACTAACGAGGCCATATCTGCATAGACTGTACGTAACAATATTTTTTCTGCTTCATAGGCATTCTTATATGCACCTAATTGTACTGACCACGCAACGCCACCTTCATTTTTAGAACGTGTTATAGTACGGCTTAAATAAGGTGCTGGCTCTATATATCCTCGCTGAATATGTGCTTTTGTTACAGCATTAACTATAGTACTTTTAGTCTCAATTATTGAACTTATTGGTGCTAATAGGCTGATATTCGATACGGGATTACGTGCAATACTAGCCTGGGCAGAAGCCAAGATTTCTGCTTCAAGATCTTCTCTGACAATTGATGCCATCATAATAATAGCTGCATCAAAGTTAGGACGGTATTTCGGGCTGGGACTATGAGTTACAGCACGTGATGACTTAATAGATATACTCTTAGGAAGCACTAAAGTAGCTGATTCCAATTGAGTACCCCTTGATGGTCTAGCAGAGATTGTATCAGAGCTATAACTTTTTGGTGTACGGTTAAAGCCCATATCTAATAATTCAGCCACACGGGCATTGCGCGTACGTGATGTTCGTCCACCAAAGACTGTTGCAATAATACGTTTATTTCCACGTTGCGCGGATGATACTAGATTGAATCCTGCTGCATATGTGTAGCCAGTTTTAATACCGTCTGCACCTTTGTAATTTGCCAACAGGCGCCGATTAGTATTTGGAACAGTGCGTAGTCCAGCATCAGTATTACGGCGCGAAAACAAATTATAATAATCAGGAAAATCATACATTAAATGACGCCCTAATACTGACATATCTCGTGCTGTCGACAAATGCCCCCTAGCCGTTAAGCCATGTGCATTCTTAAATGTTGTACGATTCATACCTAATGCTTTAGCTTGTGCAGTCATAAGAGCAGTAAACTTTATCTCACTTCCCGCAATCGCTTCACCCAATGCTGTTGCTGCATCATTTGCAGACTTTACAGCCGCCGCACGAATTAAGTGCCGCACTTTTACGCGCATACCTGAGCGTAATCCTAATTTAGATGGTGGTTCAGACGCAGCATTTCTAGAAATCTTTACCTTTTGGTCTAATGAAAGGTGACCAGTTTCGACAGCTTTAAATGTCATATATAATGTCATCATCTTAGTTAAAGATGCTGGGTGAAGGCGAGTGTCAGCATTTCTAGAATGCAAGACTTCTCCAGTGCGTGCATCCATAACAAATGCAGCATAAGGCGCAGCTTTTGCTAATGTGCTTACACACGAAATTATTGCTACGAGTACTAACGCTCGAATTACCTGTAAATGCATCGGTTTCCCCGATAACTGTTGCCACTATTACCCGCTTTTTTATATACGGCTTCTTATTCTAAAACAGTATCATGTGAAAGCTCATCATAAAACCATTTTTTTAAACATCTTGGAAAGTGATTCATTCAAGATACACTTTCTACATGATGTATAGCCAAAAAGTTTAAACACTATTTATAGTGGATATTTTACAAAACTGACCTTTGTCATTACTGGAAAGGCTCTATATAAGGTGATTATAAGTGACAAAATTGATAAGTTAGCTATGACCCTTAATAAAATCAAATTAGTGTCTGAGGATGAAGATCTTGACATCGGCTTGGCAACTAAACTTGCGCCAAGGACTGAGAAGCCTAAGATGTATAAGGTGATGCTATTAAATGATGACTACACTCCTATGGAATTTGTTGTTCATGTTTTAGAGCGCTATTTCGGGACAAGCGGCAGTCTGGCTTATGAACTAATGATGGTTGTTCATCAAAAAGGACTCGCAGTCGTTGGTATATTTTCTCATGACATAGCTGAAACAAAAGTTACGCAAGTCATGGACCTTGCTCGAAAACACCAACACCCATTACAATGCAATATGGAAAAGGATTAGAGCAAGAGCTCAAAATATAATGGCAAACCCAAACATTCGATTATCATTAGCCCTTGAAGCAAGCATGCTAGAAAAATCTATAACTGATGCATTTATTTTTAATGCAGCCGACAATGCTAATTATTCAGATTTAGGCGCAGCAACCTGTATTCAGTGGTTTAAGCCAACCTGTGATCGCCTTCAGACACGTGGCTTTTCAACCATACAGACTGTGAAAACCAAAACTGACTTAGCATTAGTTGAAATAACCCGTTCAAAGCCCCAGACGCTTGGTTTAATAGCGCAAGCATTTGACTCACTATCAATTGGTGGTTCACTTTTTGTTAATGGCGATAAAACAAATGGCATTGAAAGCCACCTCAAAACACTACGCAAGTTATTTAATATCCATGGCGTTATTTCAAAAGCACATGGCAAAATATTTTGGTTAACTAAGGCCAATAGACCTAATATTTTAGATCAGTGGATAGCTGGAATGAATCCAACTGAAATTGAGTCTAAATATAGAACACAGGCAGGTGTCTTCAGCTCAAACCATGTAGATAAAGCTTCAGCATTATTACTCGGAAACCTACCAGCTCATTTAGCCGGAAAAGGTGCCGATTTAGGTGCTGGATGGGGGTACCTATCATATGAATTACTAATCAGATCTGAAAAAATAAAATCATTAGCTTTAATTGAGGCTGATTGGAATGCCTTAAACTGTGCTCAACTAAACGTAACAGATGAGCGCGCCACCTTTCATTGGTCAGACGTCACACAATTAGAAAGCTCTAACTATGATTTCATAATCATGAATCCACCGTTTCATCTAACTCGCAAAGCAGAGCCAGATATTGGTAAAGTATTCATAGAGCGTGCCAGCGTTTTATTAGCACCCAAAGGTCAACTTTGGATGGTTGCGAATCGACAGTTAGCTTACGAATTAACATTAGATACATACTTTACTTCTATAAACTCTGTAGCTGAAACTGCACAATTCAAAGTCATAAATGCAAGCCGCCCTAAAAAACAAACGTTCAAACGATAAGTATTCTATTATAGATAGAACCAGTAAGAATAGGAAACAATACTCATGTCTTTTTCAATTCAGGGTAAAACTGCAATTATAACAGGTGCTGCAAATGGCATTGGCTTAGCTATTGCTAAACATTTTGCACAAAATGGCGCGAATGTGATGATGGCAGATATAGATGAAGAAAAGCTTGAAAACGAAAAAACCTTATTATCAAAAGAGTTTCCACAGACTAAAAGCTTTACTGGCGACTTGCGTCAGAGACTTTGCTTAGCCAATCTTCTATCTGCAACTATTGATGAGTTTGAGCGCGTTGATATGTTAATAAATGCATCCCGCCAAGTAATGCCTTCAAATTCTCTAGACCCAAAAGAAGACCACTTTGAGGCCCTGTTCAAACAAAATGTACTGTCAAACTTACGTTTAAGCCAAATTGTTGCAAAGCGTATGATTCAGCAAACTGAAGAAAGTGATGAAATTAATGGAACTACAGGAACTATTGTAAACCTTAGCTCTATAGCGTCAGAACGAACTCATCCCGATTTGTTAGCATACTCAGTATCTTGCGCTGCGTTAAACCAGATGACTCGCTCTTTAGCTGTAAGCTTTGCAAAAGAAGGTATTCGTGTAAATGCAATAGCAATTGGATCAGTTCAGAGCGCTAGCCTTACAGAAGTTTTATCAGAAAACCCTGAGTTACGAGTCTCAATGGAAAAAGCCACACCAATAGGGCGTATTGCTGAAGCAAAAGAAGTTGCTGAAGTTGCTCAATTTTTATCATCTGACAGTTCTAGCTTTATTACTGGACAAATAATTACAGTTGATGGTGGTCGCACATTGATTGATCCACTTGATACACCAATACATTAATATACTTTATCAAAGAAAAAGGGGTAGAATAAATTTTACCCCTTTTAAATTTTATTAAAATTTAATCTTTTTTATCACCTATTTTTTAAATATATTATCTACATTTAATACTGGCTCTTCTTTTTCCACTTCAGCTTTATCAGTACCAAAAGTGAAGTTCTCCAAACCACCAATAGAAGTGGGTATTTTAGGCTCTGCATTCATTGATAGTGACTGCTCTGTTGAAACAAGCTTACTACGTTCTTCGTCTGAAATTACGACGCCATCTTTCGCAGCTTTTTTGGCAGCTTTTTGAACAACCTCGTCTAATTCTAACTGCTTGCATAAGCCCAGCGCCACAGGATCAATTGGTTGTATATTTGCAATGTTCCAATGTGAACGATCCCGCAAAGCTTGAATGGTTGGCTTAGTCGTGCCAACTAATTTTGAAATTTGGCCATCTGTTAGTTCTGGATGAAATTTTACCAACCATAATATAGATGCAGGACGGTCTTGGCGCTTTGATAATGGTGTATAACGAGGGCCACGGCGCTTCTCTTCACCATCAGCAGCTGCGTTATACATCAATTCCATTTTATAAATTGGTGAAGCTTCAGCTTTCTTAATTTCTTCAGGTGTGAGTTGTTTGTTAGAAATTGGATCAAAACCTTTGATTCCTTGTCCAACTTCACCATCTGCAATACCATTTACTTCCAATTCATGCAGCCCACAAAAATCAGCAATTTGCTTAAAGGTAAGTGTTGTATTGTCTACAAGCCAAACAGCAGTAGCTTTGGCCATAATCGGTAGTGCCATAATATGTTCCTTTTACATAAATCTATCTCGTCCGATGAATCGGCTGCAAGCATTTTGGCTTGCGAATTTCCGTTTCAAAGGGGGGAATTCTAATTCTATATATATGGGAATTATAAAAAGTGAAAGCCCCATGTTTAAAGGTACGAAAGCACAAACTGTAAACATATTACTATAGAAAAATTATCATATAAAATAAAATATAATTTAGATTAAATTACTTTGCTCATTAGCACTAGATAATGCAAAATCCCAATATAAATCCCGTGCATGTTTAGCTAACTTAGCGTTTCCCATATCACGACATTCAAAGCGAGCAACCGGCATAACTTTAGCAATATTACCTGTGCAAAAAATTTCGTTAGCATCATTAAAATCTTGCAAAGTCATCAATACTTCATGAACTTTTAAACCATCTGCCCGTAGTAGTTTTATAATACGCTGGCGATTTAGCCCATTCAAAAACGTTCCATTTGGAATTGGTGTAAAAAATTCTCCATCTTTTACAGTAAAAACATTCGTTGACGCAGTTTCTGCTACATTATCATTTATGTCTAACGACAATGCATTATTAAAACCTCTAGCACGGGCATCAGCCATAATTCTCCCGTTATTCGCATATAGAGATCCCGCTTTTGCAGTAGTCAGCGCCATGTCCTGACGCGGACGGCGAAATGGTGATGTTGTTAACTTAAATGCTCCAATTTCTGGCATTGCTAACTCTTCAATACATACTGAAAACCCTGTGCTTTCAGGCACAATATCAATAATTCCTGGTGTACCCTGATTTGACCACATCATTGGCCGAATATATAATACGGCGTCAGCCTTAAACATGGCACACCCTTCTTCACATATATCAAACACTTCTTGTGCAGTAACTGGAGATATCATCCCAAACATTTCAGCTGAATGAATAATTCTATGACAGTTGAGTATGAGATCAGGGCGAACCCCTTCAAATTGACGTGCACCATCAAACACAGTTGACCCAAGCCATGCTGCATGATCAGCAGCGCCAATGATTGGAATATTACCATGATGCCATTGGCCGTTGAACCAAGTAACGATTTTTCCACCTAAGGCCATAGTATGCTCCTTTAATTAGTTCAGAAATAACGAGATTGAACACTAGGCGCAACAAGCTCTTATTAAGTATAGAAATAGCACCTATTTTAAAATAATCAGCATTATTAGGGATAAAAGGGCAAAAAATAGATAGTAAGCGTTTTCAAAGTAATAGATTCAATGTCGGTAGTGCGTTACGTATTATTAGTTACATCGAATACTGGCTACGAGGCTTTAGGATTTAATTTATTATTAGCCTCTGCACTACTCTTTGCTGCATATGGTTATATAAACAAACTATGGGTATTTTTAGCATTACAGTTTTTTATATAAAATTTGCAATAATTGGATTAATCCGCTGGATCTAGCGCCTGTATCCTGGAAATGTTAGCTTATGCTCATCTGACGGTTTTTTCAAATACTTCAATACTCCCTCAATACTTTGGCCAATTGGAGTTTCCTTAATCTTTGCTTTTGTTTTTTCAAATGCCATAACATTTTTTATACGCCTATCTAAAAAATCCCAGGTATCTTTTGATCCAAGGCTTTCATCACCAAGCCAAAACAAAATAGTAGACGAATAAACAGCACTCAATGTAGCCCGCTTGGTATACCAATTGGAATCAGTAGAAGTATCTTCTAGTGCATTCCACATGCAATCCACAGTATTCCAAATTAATTTTCCACCCTCATTAAGGTTGGATGGAAGTGCGAATAATATTATGCTTCGGCGAACAGCTTCTTTGTGGGCTTTTAGGGCCTCAATACGAAACCAAACCATTTGAGCTACTTTTTCAGAATAACGCAAATTTATTATGTCTGATTTTTCATGTGTTGTTAACATTGATTCATCGCCTTGACGGTGGAAAGCGACTGCTAAATCGATAGCACCACGTGGCGCCGCCTGAACAGCAAGTCCCACATCAACTCCCGAATCATTAATTGCTAAATTAAACGCATCAGAAGACCAGCCGTCAAAATCTATATTAGGCAAAATGAAAGATAACAACTTCCTTCGCGCCGCTTCAATATGATCAAATTCAGTTTTCTTAATTTTTTTCATCGTGCACTCCTGTACTGGACAAGTTATTATACGCCTGCTATATCCCAAATTCCTGCAATTCTGCAACTCTAACTCTAGAAAGGTGGTGACACCACATGCAGGTATCAGTTCGTGATAACAACGTTGATCAAGCGCTTCGCGCGCTCAAGAAAAAATTGCAACGCGAAGGCGTATTTCGTGAAATGAAGCTTAAGCAACATTTCGAAAAGCCTTCAATCCGCAAAGCTCGTGAAAAAGTTGAATCTATTCGTAGACAACGCAAACTACTACGTAAAAAGTTACAACGCGAAGGTATGGTATAAACCCTAGCATTTAGGTTCACACCTAAAGTAATTTAAAAACCTCGGCTCTTGTCGAGGTTTTTTTTTAGCAGCACACATAAAAAATTTAGTTTGAAAATACATAAAATTTACTAATATAATTATTACACAAACATATCAAAATTAAATTGATATTATCTATAATTTATTTATATTTATAGCCTACTTAATTGATATCAAGATTAAGAATTAAAAATAGCCATAAAAATTAAAATTCCAATAGACACACAAGAAATACGAATGGACCAGCGTATAAAACCATCAAATGCATGTTCCTGTGCTGATACATCCATTTTACCGTGCTTGTGTGCTTTTGACATTGGGTGACCTCTAATTATTCAACTTATATTTCATATTTCATAAAATGACAGTTTTGCAAAGAGATAAAACAACCAATTTTTAGAGATTTTACTAGTAATCTTTATTACAAACAGACCAAAGCCACTCATGATTATTGTTCATTTTTCTAGTTACTTTACCCGCCAACAACAGGTGATTTAAATGTGCCACTGCCTCTGCAAGTGCCAAACTGTATTCACCACTGCCTATTTTACGCTTATAAAGCACATCAAAACATCCAACAGCTGTTCTAGGTATTTTTAAATGCTCAATCAGTCTAGGTAAAGAATTATTATGATTATCAATTAACTGCTGTAAACGTGTAGGCAGTCCTTTAAATGGTAATTTATGACCCGGTAAAACAAAATGCTCGTCAGTAGCAAAAGTTTTAAATCGCTCACAAGTTTCAATCCATTCTGATAAAGGATCAGCCATTGGTTCAGTTGGGTAAACTCCAATATTTGAAGAAATCCCTGGTATTACTTGATCTCCTGCAATTATAATTTCGTCACTTAAGCTCCATAGCGTTGCATGCTCAGGTGCGTGACCGTCACCACAGCGAACCAGCCAGTTTCTCTGACCTATAGTAATCACATCATTATCTTTTATACGACTAAATCCTAATGGCATATCATAGCACACTTCAGAAAAGTTACGCGGACTGCGCGACGTCCATTCAGCAAAGATCTCAACATCAATACCAGCACCAAGATAAAAATCCAAAGTTTCTTGAGACCACGAATTTTGTGTATCTAGTGTCATCATCCGACCGTACATCCATGCTGTTCGAGTGGCCAACAACTCAACGCCTAATTCTGATTGAAACCAACCCACCATACCCATGTGATCTGGATGGTGATGTGTCAAAATTACCCGTGTTACTGGATCCCCACCAAGTGGACCTGACAATAGATTTTGCCACAATTGAACTCCACGCTTTGAATTATACCCAGTGTCAATAATACACCACCCATCTCCATCACGAAGGGCATAAACATTTACGTGATCTAACGCCATTGGTAGCGGTAAACGCATCCATAAAATACCCTCCGCAACTTTGATTGCCTCACCTTCAGGCGGTGGAGTTCCAAAAGGAAAACTTATTGGCGTCATTTTTAACTCACATTCTTTTTGCATCTACCAGAGTAACACTGTACTTAATCTGGCTAACAGAGCATGCACAGAATGCAAGCCTAACTAAATGTTTGAGGACTTATGGAAACCAAAACACTAAGCCCTAATGCCAATGGCTTTTTTCAAGCAGCAAAATTGTTGCAGGCGGGTAGTTTAGTAGCTTTCCCTACTGAAACAGTTTACGGATTAGGTGCAGATGCATACAATAGTATTGCTGTGGCTAAAGTATACGCAGCCAAAGGGCGTCCAAACTTTAACCCTCTAATTGTCCATGTTATTGATTTAGAAACAGCCCAAAAATTTGCAGAATTCAATGCTCAGGCCTTATACTTAGCAAAAGAATTTTGGCCTGGTCCACTTACTATTATTGTACCACTCAAACCAAAATCAGGATTATCAAAACTAGTTACAGCAGGGCTAAATACAGTTGCAATACGCATCCCATCTCACCCAGTTGCACGCGAACTTCTCACAGCCTTTGGCGGGCCAGTAGCAGCTCCATCAGCCAATCCATCAGGTTATATTAGTGCGACAACTGCATCTCATGTTAGAAATGGTCTCAATGGGCGCATTAATGCTGTCTTAAATGGAGGTAAATGTAATATTGGCCTAGAATCAACGATTATAATGCCAAAAGATGGTAAATGTTATATTTTACGCTCTGGAGGGATTCCGGTTAATGATATTGAGGTTTTAATTGGCAGCAAAGCTTTGTCACAACAAGATCCTTTATCACCAAAATCACCTGGACAACTAGCTTCACATTATGCACCAAAAGCTCAACTACGAATGAATGTAAATACTGCCCTTGAAGATGAATATATGATAGGTTTTGGCGATATAACTGGTCAAATAAATTTATCCTCATGTGCAGATTTAGTAGAAGCAGCATCCAATCTTTTTGCTTATTTACATATGGCTGACGAAGACGCCGCAACCCTTAGAAAAACGAAAATTGCTGTAGCACCAATCCCAATGAATGGTCTTGGTGCGGCAATAAATGATCGCCTCCTACGAGCAAGTACTCCTAATGTTTAGGCACTTCCACCTTTAGAAGATAACATTCTGGGGTCAATACCAATATTCTTTAGTGCCGCATTCCATTTTTGATCATCATCCATAGAAAACAAAAAATCTTCTGGCGTCTCACTAATTAACCAGCCATTAGCCTGAATCTCATTTTCTAATTGTCCCGGCCCCCACCCTGAGTAACCTAATGCCAACAAACTTTTTATTGGCCCATCACCTTGTGAAATATCTTCTAATATTTCCAAAGACGCAGTCATACTTATGTCTTCTGTTACATTTAGTGTAGCATCTTTGGCTTGATAGTCACGACTGTGTAAGACAAACCCACGGCCATATTCAACTGGACCACCTATGTGAATATTTTTTAAAGAGATTGGGTTTTTCGGTGTGAAGGAGAGCTGTTTTAACAAGTCATTTAAATCTAAATCTGTTGAAGGTTTGTTAATAATCAACCCCATTGCACCATCTTCAGAATGCGAACACATATAAATAACCGATTTATCAAAATTATGATCAGCCATGCCAGGCATCGCAATCAAAAGTTTACCATCAAGGTTAGTTTCTTTTTCCATCATTTAAATTTGTCCTTAAGAGCCTATAAAGGCAATAGCTTTAGTTTAAATAATACACATCTCGCTCAATTGTGACTTTCAATTACTGCAATAATGCCTATTTTCATATAAATGAAACACGTGATTATCCTTCTAACTTTAATAATTAGCATTTCAGCTAGCTGTGCGTCTGCCCAATCACCTATAACGGGGCTTCATTCAGTTGAAGTTATACGTGGTTGGCGCCAAACGGATGGTACTCATATGGCTGCGGTTCATATTAAAATGGAGAAAGGGTGGAAGACTTATTGGCGCGTTGCAGGTGGAGGTGGCATCCCCCCTCAATTTGATTGGAAAAAGTCTACAAACATTCGCACTGCCATACCCAAGTGGCCAGCTCCATATGTTTATGACGATTATGGACGGCAAACAATTGGCTTTAAAGATGAACTTTTATTGCCTATTTTATTACATCCTATAGATCCAGGTAAGCCCATGAAAATAGACGGGACAATAGATTTTGGTATATGCAAGGATGTATGTGTGCCTGTTCGTTCAGCACTCCAAGCTGATTTGCCGTTAAGAACTTCAATTGGTAAGAAAAAAATAATATTAGCTTTAAAACGCCAGGCCAGTGAAGGTGCAAGATCAGCTATAAATATTATACAATGCAACTTCACACCAATTAAGGGTGGATTTAAGATTTCAGTTAAGCTTGCACACCCTGATAATTTCAGCAGAAAATCTATTGGTATCATGGAATATCCAGCAGGCATGAATAGCTGGATGAACCAAGAAGCTAGCATTGTATCTGGGAAAAACCTCACAATACAATCTACATTATATTCAAAAGACACAACCTTCATTGATCGAAGCAATTTAAACACTACAATTTTAACAAATAATCAGGCTATCAAATTTACTGGATGTAGTTCTTAACCACGCTTTCGCCCTATTAAGAAAAAAGCCAAATATGCCATCACAATAACTACACATAACCCAATCAAAAATGTCATCACGGACCCTATTAATGCAGGTGCATCACTGCCCATGACATAATTAACCAGTGGAGGAGATTTCATAGTAAGTGCCAATGGCACTAGTGTAAGGCCAAGAATAGCAAAAACACCTATAGTAGCAGATATTAAAGCAGTTTGTGCTTTGTAAGGTACACGCCCCCCAAAAAGGCCACGCCTTAATGATGCAAATAGCCTACCAAAATCTTTTTGCATCATTACCATTGAAGGGACAATTAAGAGAACCAAAAACATACCAAAACCTAAACCAAATGATAATGTTATAATAGTGGGCTTTAGAAACTGCGCGGCGGCTGATTCTTCAAATAATAATGGTGCTAACCCTAGTACAGTAGTTAATGTAGTTAATAAAACAGGCCTAAATCGATCACAGCAAGCATCAACTATCCCAGGTACTAAGCCACGCCTTTCTGAATATTCATCAATTGTTGTCACTAGAACAATCGAGTCATTAATTATGATTCCACTCATTCCTATCATTCCAACTATACTAAACATAGATAATGGAACCTCCATTACCCAATGGCCAAATATCATACCAATTGCTCCAAAGGGAATAACAGACATAACTACCATTGGACGCATCCAACTTGAAAAAATCCAAGTTAACGCAAGATATATACCTAACAAACAGAGCATATAACCGACTATTGCATCAGAGAAAAATTCTTTTTCTTGCTCAGCAAGTCCTGACAATCTAAACTCTACGCCAAAATCTTTTGCAATATTTGGGAGTATATCACTCTCCAAAAGATTCACAATTTCTTCTGCTCGCTTTGGATCATCTTCAGGAATGACACCCGTAACAGAAGTAAGTCTTAATCCGTTTTCACGCAATATTTCTGCGAACCCCACGGTTCTATCTACCGTTACGATATCTACTAATGGTACAAAAATACCTGCTTTAGATAATAATCGAGTACGATCTAAAAAATCAGCTGAAATTTCTGCTTCAGGAAACCCAACAATTACTTTAGATGTTCGTGTTCCAATTGGGAAACTTGCGGCTTCAATACCATTTAATCTATTGCGCAATTCACGACCGATATTATCAATTGTAAATCCAAGTGCATGACCTTGTGGAGTTAACTCTAAAATTAATTCTTCTTTTCCATATGGCAAATCATCTTCAACAGATGTCACTTCTGGAAATCTCAGGGAAATATCTATTTTTAATTTTTCCGCTGCCGCTTTTAGAACATAGCTATCTGTACTAATCAGCTGTACATCAAGACTATCTCCCCCAGGCCCAGAACCCCATCCACGAAAACTAATTGTTTCTAATAATGGATGTTTTTGTATCGCATCTTGCAACTCACCAATAAAAGCAAAATATGAGTATGGCCGTGCATCTGCATCTAGTAACTCAATAGCAATTGACCCTTTAAGATCATTATCTTTATTTGCAATGCCTGATATTCCACGCCCAGTATTTCCACCAACCTCAGTCATTGAAAAGGTAACTGGACTTGTACCATATTTTTTTTCAAATACTTTTGCAGTATTATTTACAGCGCGTTGTAATTCTTCAACCATAAACTTGGTATCAGATCTAGTTGCACCATCTAACATTGCTATATTGCCTGATATTGATCCACGCTCCGGTGCATTAAAAAAGCGAAAATTCACCTGCCCAGAAGTAAACAAAGCGACATTCAACATTAGAAGAAGAACTGCTCCAGCAAATACAGGATATCTAAAGATTAATACAAATTTAATTATTTTACGGAAGACAGTTTGTTTAAACCAAGTGAACCCACGATTAAAATGATAGCTTGGTATATCGTACCACTTAACAGTTCCATTTACTGTTAATGAGTGGCTCATGTGGTTTGGTAGAATTAAAAAGCACTCAATTAATGAAGCCATTAAAACTGCAATTACTGTAAACGGAATATCTGATATTAAACTTCCAAATCGGCCCCCTATTAGAGTTAACCCCCAAAAAGCTAATATTGTTGTAATTGTAGCTGCAAAAACAGGGGACGCCATTCTAGTTGCTGCATTTTCAGCAGCTTCAACTGGACTTTCACCCATTGTCCTTGCACGAAAATCTGCGTGTTCACCCACAACGATTGCATCATCTACCACAATTCCTAGTGTAATTATTAGGCCAAAAAGTGATATCAAATTTAACGTTAAGCCCGCTGCATACATTATTGCGATTGCAGCAAACATTGCTGCAGGAATGCCTGCAGCAACCCAAAAAGCGGTTCGTGCAGACAAAAACAAAAACAGCAATCCAACAACTAATCCTAAACCCATTAACCCATTCTGTATCAATATACTTAATCGATCTTGTATTGCCTGTGCTCGGGTTCGGATCAAATCAATTTTTACATCTTTTGGTAGTGAAAGCTCCATTTCATCTGCAACATTTTGAACAATAGATTGAATACCGATTGCATCACCTTGATCTGAACGGTCAACTCGAACAGATACTGCAGGATTATCAGCAACATAATATGAACGCTTTGCATCTGTGCTAGAAACTAAAATATTAGCAACATCACCAACTAGTAATTTTGATCCATCTGCCTTTGATCTAATGATGATATTTTCAATTTCTTCAGCACTTTTTTTTGCTACACCTGTTCGAACTCGTGCTGTTCCTCCAGCTACATTACCCGCTGGGTCAGCTTCTGATTCCTGGTTTATTGCATTGGCAATATCCAATAAAGACACTTTATTTTGGATAAGACTTGCTTCGCTAACATCAACAGAAATTTCGGGCGCTGATACCCCACGTATTGTTACACGTGTTACTCCTTTAGCAAATAGTCGTACAGTTAATTCATCAGCAAATCGAGATAGTTGATCAGCAGAGACAGGGCCAGATATGACTACATCAGTGACACGATCACGCCATGCACCTCTTCTTACATTGGGGGCATCAGCACCAGAGGGCAGCCCAATTACTGCATCTACTGCAACTTTAACATCAGCAGCAGCTCGTGCCATGTCCCATCCAGGTTGAAAGTTTAAGCGTATTACAGCACGCCCCTCGCTTGCTGTTGATGCAGTACTCTCAATACCTTCAACAGATAATAATGCTGGCTCAAGAAGTGCCACAATCCCATCGTCTACATCTTCAGGACCAGCACCATCCCAGCGCATAGATACAGTTACATTATCAATAACCACATCTGGGAAAAATTGTGATCTTATCTGCGTAGAGGCTGTTACGCCTAATACCAGCATCACTATTAATATGAGGTTGGCAGCAGTACCGTGCCTGGTAAAATAACTAAGTATTCCATTTGCAGATGATGGTAGTAACCGTATGTTCATAACTTATGGGCCCATTCTTTCAGTGATGCGATCATACATGCTTTTTGGAATAGTTCCTGAAGTAATTTTATCTATTATACGTTTTTTTACACCATCAGGCATTCTTCCTTTTTTGATGTGAGCAAGCATTTTTTTTTGTTGCACAGCAGTAAGAATAATATCTTTAGGTGCAATTGGTATTTTTATTGCACCTTCAAATTTTGGCTCAATAAGTATACCTTCACCAAGTTGAGGGGTGCGTTGTTTAACAATATTTAATCCAGTTAGTTTACCAGACTGGATAATAATATTATTACCTTGTTTTCGTAATATCTTAACATTTACTGCACGTAACCTATTCTCATCTCCAACAACCAAAACCTCACCTTTTGAACTAGCCGCCGCTGAAGGTATTAAACTTACATTTTGCAATTCTGGTTCTTTTAATTTTACTGTTACAAAATCACCAACTCTTACAGCAGCTGCATTTTCACCAACAAGACGAGCAAAAATCTCACGCCCAGTCATGCCCTCACCAACAGCGGCGCTAGAGCGTTCAATTATTGCAGGTATTAAAGCGTTCAAGCCAGTAAAGTATACATTTACCGCAACCGCCTTTATTCCACCTTTAGCACTAGCTAAGTTAGCAAATTGCGCTGATGAAATGCGGAAGGATACTTCCAGAGCATTTGGGTCAATTAGTTCCCCCAATCGCTCATTAGCATTTACTAAACCACCCAAAACGCCTGTTACATTATTAAGAACTCCATTAAATTTAGCAGTAACAGATATATCACTCAACTTTCGCTGTACTTCCACTAAATTAATTTTGCTCCTCACAAGCCCACTTTTTGCTCGGTTAATTCGCGCCATAGAATTTGCTACAGCTTGTCGTTTACCTAATGATGATATTTCGGCGTTTGAAGCTGACAGCTCTGCTGTTTCTAAAGCAGATTCAGTTCCTACTCCTCTATCAAGTAGTGACTTCTGCCGTTTAGCTGCCTGGATGCGTAATGCAAATTGACGCTCTGAAGCTCTTAATTCATCATTTGATAAAATTAAAGCATCACGCGCCTCTAATAATTCCGCTTTAGCTTCACTGACTGTAGCATTAGCCAACTGAACATCTGCACTTAGGCTAGATGGATCAGTTGCAAATAACAATTCACCCTTTGAAACAGTGCCCCCTTTACGAAAGTTTTCTGACATCTGCACTAGTGCACCACCTGAAGAGGTGCGTAATTCCAGGGTACGTCCAGAGATTATTTCACCAAATACAATTAGTTCTGGCTTAATTGTTGCAACTTCGATTGGCAAAACAAAAACAGTAAAACTACGTTCACGTTCTCCACGAGATCTATTGTTACGTGTATCTCGCTCATTTTGAGCATTCTTAAGTATATAAACTGCGGATATTAGCAAACCTGCAGTTAATACGGTCAGAAATAATCCAAAAAGACTACGATTAAAAAAACGCATTTTTATTTCTTTCTTATACTATAAGAGTGTTACTGTAATTAATCTGCGAGTGTTTAGCATTACATTTCTAAATAACAAATTTATCTACTAATTATCTTCAAATAAAGTCCAAAATAAAATATTTTTTAAATATATTATTTACGCCTTTGTCCCTCATCAAGACGAGGCATTATTTCTACAAAATTACATGGTTTATGCCTGTAATCTAATTGATATTTTAAAATTTCATCCCACCCATCTTTGCATGCTCCCGGGCTTCCAGGGAAAGCAAAAAGATATGTGCCCAGCGCAACTCCAGCGCAAGCTCTTGATTGTACCGCTGACGTATTAATTTTTTTCATCGATATAATCGTAAACATGGTGCTAAATGCATCAATCTCTTTTTCATAGACATCTCGATGCGCTTCAACGGATACATCACGTCCAGTTAGTCCAGTGCCACCTGTTGAAATCACCACATCTATGTCGTTACGATTACACCATTCTGTTAATTTATTAGAAATTAGGATGCGATCATCTATTACAATTTTTCGATCTACTAAAATATGTCCAGAGCTTAAAATACGTTCAGCTAAAACATCACCAGATCGATCATCTTTTAATGTACGAGTATCTGAGACAGTTAGCACAGCAATACGAACTGGTATAAATTGGTTTCCATTCATGATGACATCCGCGACTTTAAAGTTAATAAGTCATCCCAAGCATCTCGCTTCCGAATTGGATCTCGGATTAATGCACGGGGATGTAACATTGGCAAAACTGGCTTTCCGAAACCATCCGCCCATTGCCCGCGAAAGCGATTTATTCCGACTTTATTTAATACAGCAGAGCATGCAACATTTCCCATCAATACCACAAAATCTGGATTAACTAATTCTACATGCCGTTTAAGAAAAGGTAACATCATTGCAATTTCTTCTGCATTAGGATCACGGCTTTGGGGCGGCCGCCAAGGCATTACTTTAGATATGTGGATTGCTTCATCGCGTTTGGTTGTGTTTCTAGAAAGCCCAATAGCCTGAAACATTTTATCTATTAATATTCCCTCTGTGCCAACAAATGGCTTTCCCTCTATATCTTCTTCTCGCGTTGGAGCTTCTGCAATCACCATTACACGAGCTTTATCGGGCCCATCGGAAAATACTAAATTGCGGGCGCCTTTTTTTAACGCACACAAATCGAATAAACCCATAGCATCACGAAGTGATATGAGGTCATTACATTTTGCAGCTAAAACTTCAGCTAAATCATTGGCTGCCTCTTTAGCTGGAAAAAAATTAGGAACCGTTTTAACTGGAATAATATTAGAGCTAGCAGTAATTTTCAATTTTGGCTTGATTTTTTGCTCTTCATAACGATTAACAGGAACATCACAAATTGCTTCAGTAACCCCAATCTCCAGCTGCCACTCAAGTGCAGACTTTGTCACATAATAATCATATGCTTGGCTCATAAGAAACTCCTTTTATATATGATATTAGGCTAGGGAACATTCGTAAACCTCTTGCTTGAAAATTTTCTCCTGATATAAGATCAAAAATCAGCACGGGATCAAAGCATATGGTATTTTCACCCAAGCATTTGTTAGGTATTGAATATCTATCACCAACTGACATCAGCACTATTCTTAATTTAGCTGAAACTTATGTGCATTTAAACCGCAAAGAACAAAAGCAAGGCGGGACACTATCAGGCATGACGCAAATCAATATGTTTTTTGAAAATTCAACCAGAACTTTAGCCTCATTTGAATTAGCTGGAAAACGATTAGGCGCCGATGTAATGAGCCTTGCAGTAGGGGCATCCTCAATAAAAAAAGGGGAAACATTAATTGATACAGCAATGACATTGAACGCAATGAACCCAGATCTTCTCGTTGTTCGCCATCCACAATCTGGAGCAGTCGACTTACTAGCAGAAAAGGTGAATTGTGCTGTTTTAAATGCAGGTGATGGCCGTCATGAACACCCCACACAAGCTTTATTAGATGCTTTAACAATTCGTCGTGCAAAGGGTCGCTTACATAGATTAAATATTGCCATTTGTGGTGATATTTCCCATAGCCGCGTGGCACGATCAAACATATTTCTTTTAAACAAAATGGAAAACCGCATTCGTCTAATTGGACCTCAAACTTTAATGCCCAGCGGTATTAATAAATTTGGTGTTGAAGTTTATGAAGATATGAACGAAGGCTTAAAAGACGTTGATGTCGTGATGATGTTGCGGCTTCAAAGCGAACGAATGGATGGTGCATTTATTCCATCAAAGAGAGAATATTATTACCGTTGGGGTTTGACCGCTGAAAAGCTCGCAAAAGCAAAGAAAGACGCAATTGTCATGCATCCTGGCCCAATGAACCGCGGCGTTGAGATTGATGGTGATATAGCTGATGATATCAACCGATCAGTAATACAAGAGCAGGTTGAAATGGGCGTAGCCGTCCGCATGGCTGCGATGGACTTACTTGCACAAGGACTACGAACACATCGCACAAAATCAGCAAGCATCTGAGCGGTAAATAATATCCTGCTTTATTTAAAGGGATCTGTCATGAGCGACTATAAAGACCAAGCCGATAAATTCATCGAAGAGGTGACAATCATGCAGCCATCTCGAGAGTGGCCTCCAATTTTATTAGATGACGAAATCATCAAATTTGAAGGTTCTTTTGATAGTTCAACTTGGATTCGCAAGAATGTTACATTTAGCGTAATAGCATTTTTTGTGATAGTAGTCATAACCAACGCATTAAATCAGCCCATTAAGCCTGAAGGTATTGGCTTCATAGTTATTCTATCTTTTATAGGCGCTGCCATAACATTCGTAATGTATCGTAATCAACGCTGGTTAATAACTAACAGGGCCATATATGTTAAAAAAGGTAGGCCTATGCTGATTTCATCAGCACGAAAAATTGTTGGCTTTGGCTCAACCATACGATTGATAGGAGGATGGGGTGTTGGTATGACATTGCTAGGTGTAGAAAATGCATCTGAAATTCGCCTTACCTTACAAGGGAGGACACCATGAAGTCTCTTTTGATCAATGCCAGAATTATTAATCCAGAAGCAGGTACAGATACTTTAGGTTCGATCTTGATAGAAAATGGTAAAATAAGTGGAATCTATACAGATAATCAAAATTTTGATTTCAAGATTCAAACAACCATAGATTGTGATGGCAAGTGTCTGGCACCAGGCATAATAGATATTGGTGTAAAAATAGGTGAACCTGGCGAACGTCATAAGGAAAGCTTTAGGTCTGCAGGTGCTGCAGCAGCTTGTGGAGGGGTAACTACTATGGTTATTCGCCCTGACACTGAACCTACAGTAGATAGCCCTGAAATTTTAGAATTCGTATTTCGTCGTGCGGTAAGCGATAGTATAGTAAATGTATTACCTATGGCAGCCTTAACTAAAGGCCGAAATGGGACAGAAATGGCTGAAATAGGCTTCTTAAAAGATGCTGGAGCAGTTGCCTTCACAGATTGTGATCATGTAGTCACAGACAACAAAGTTTTCACAAGATGCCTTACATATGCCAAAGGTTTGAATGCCTTAATCATCACTCACCCCCAAGAGCCCATGCTTTCCAATGGTGCTTGCGCAACAAGTGGGGCCTTAGCAACAAAACTAGGGCTGCCTTCAGTATCCCCATATGCAGAACTTATGCAGCTTCAACGTGACTTAGCACTTGTTGAAATGACAGGCGCAAGAGTACACTTTGATCAGCTCTCCTGTGCCGCAGGCTTAAATACTTTAGCAAGGGCTAAAGGTAAGGGCTTATCTGTTAGTGCAGGCACTTCAATTCATCACTTAACACTTAATGAACAAGACATTGAAGGTTATCCAACATTTTTTAAAATTAAACCACCACTTCGTAGTGAAGATGACAGAATCGCATTAATTGATGCTGTCGCATCTGGAATAATAGATATTATAAGTTCAATGCATACCCCACAAGATGAAGAAAGCAAAAGATTGCCATTTGAGGCAGCCGCCTCAGGTGCTGTAGGGTTAGAAACTTTGCTACCGGCAGCAATGCAACTAGTACATGGTGAATATATGGACTTGCCAACACTATGGCGTGCTCTATCCCTTAACCCCGCTAAATTATTAGGCTTAAATGTTGGCCGAATAGAAATTGGTGCCCCTGCGGATCTTGTGTTATTTGACCCAGACAAACCATTTATTTTAGATCGCTCCAAACTTCTCTCTAAATCAAAAAATACGCCATATGATGGGCGAACAATGCAAGGTAAAGTAATACGTACCTTTATCGCAGGTGAAGAGGTTTACCGCCAATGATCCCAGCTTTTGAACTAAGCGTTTTAAATGTTATATCAGTAGCTATCACTTCTTATTTGATTGGCTCTGTGCCTTTTGGTTTGATACTTGCAAAGCTAATGGGTCTTGGCAATTTACGAGATATAGGATCTGGAAACATAGGGGCAACAAATGTCTTACGCACAGGCAATAAATTAGCTGCAATTTTAACTTTAGCATTTGATTTAGGTAAAGGTGCCTTAGCAGTATTAACAGCAAGTCTATTCTGTGGTGAAGCTGCGGCTCAAATAGCAGGTTTAGCTTCTTTTTTAGGGCATTGTTTCCCTGTTTGGTTAAAATTTAAGGGTGGTAAAGGTGTAGCAACTTTTATTGGAATTTTATTAGCATTGTCTTGGCCTGCAGGCATACTTATATGTTTAACTTGGCTCTCAACAGCATTCATAAGTCGGATTTCATCCCTGTCTGCTTTAATATCTAGTGCAACATCAATTTTTTGGATTTGGTTTCTAGACAAGCCAGACGCAGTATTCGTTATTACTATTCTAACCATATTCATTTGGTTGCGGCATAAAAATAATATTTTACGCATCATTGCAGGTAAAGAAACTAAAATTAACAAATAATCTAGTTTAGAGTTTTTAGACTTTTAATATTAGTAGCTAAAATCAGAATAAATTTGTTTAATATTACCATCCCATTCACCATGATATTTTTCTAAAAGTTCATCTGCAGGTGTCATGCCGGTATCAACACTTTCCTGCAGTGCATTTAAGAAGTGGGCTTCATCAGGAATTATACCACCAGCACCCGAGCGAGCACGCTTCATCAAGCCCACTTGGGATAGCTTTAAAACTTCTGATGCCAGTTCAATCATTTTAATGTCACCAATAGTAGCCTGCAAACCATCAACCGATGCCTTAATGCGCATTTCCTCACGTATTTCTAGATCCCAATTCTTACACAAATCCCATGCCGCATCTAATGTAGATGTATCATACATCAAGCCCACCCAAAAAGCGGGTAATGCACAGATGCGCCGCCAAGGGCCACCATCTGCTCCGCGCATTTCCATAAACTGTTTAATGCGAGCTTCAGGAAAACATGTAGTTAGATGATCTGCCCAATCAGACATCGTTGGCATTTCACCCGGCAATGCTGGCAATTTTCCATCTAAAAAATCTCGGAACGATTGGCCGAGCGCATTAATATATTTTCCATTTCTATAAACAAAATACATTGGAACATCTAAAGCATAATCAACATAACGTTGGAACCCCATACCATCTTCAAAGAAAAACGGTAATGTGCCTGTACGGTCAGCATCTAAATCACGCCAAATTCGTGATCTCCAAGATTTATGGTTATTTATTTTACCTTCAAAAAATGGTGAGTTCGCAAATAGAGCTGTGGCGACAGGTTGTAATGCTAGTGCAACCCGCATTTTTTTAACCATATCAGATTCTGATCCAAAATCTAAATTTACCTGAACTGTACAAGTCCTATACATCATTTGCTTTCCATGAGTTCCAACTCTACCCATGTAATCTGTCATAAGGCGATACCTTCCCTTAGGCATCATATCCATCTCTTCATGCCCCCAAAGGGGTGCTGCACCCAACCCAATAAAGCCTGCACCTATGACATCAGCAACCTTCTTAACCTCAAGCAAATGCACATTTACTTCATCACAAGTTTCATGAATTGTTTCAAGTGGAGCTCCAGAAAGTTCTAATTGACCACCAGGCTCTAATGATACATTTGCGCCATTTTTTTCCAATCCAATAATGTTCCCCTGTTCCATAACAGGTGACCAATCAAACGTATCACGAAGACCCTCAAGCATGGCTTTAATTGAAACTTTTCCCTCATAGGGCAAAGGTTTCAGTGTATCCTTATCGTAGCCAAACTTTTCATGCTCAGTGCCAATACGCCAATCTATTTTTGGTTTACATCCAAGTTCTAAATATTCAGCTAACTGGTGTATATTTTCAATCAGACCACCACCACTTTGGGGAATAGACATGGGCATGTTCCTTTTCTAAATTAAATGGACATAATCAAAAGCTACAGTGCTGCGCAAGGAAACAGGCTGTTTATTTTAAATTTTTAGCCATACCGTGAAGGTGGCAGGACCATTAGATCCCATTGCTAATGATATTTGTTCAAACGATACTCCATTTAATGATGATACTGCATCAAATAAATCTTTATTTCCTGCAACCGTGTTTGGAATGCGTATAACAGATCCAAATAGATCACGAATAATCCAAAAAATATTTCTATTAGTTTGCTTATCAATGCTTGTTTCAATTACAATAGAGGTTAAGTCATTAAATGAAATTGACCAGCTTTGTCCTAAATTAAAATATGTAATCTGACGCTCATCAACTTGAACAAAACCTGACTTTTCATTTGCATCAACTGATACGCTTGCTCGCCGTAATGCAACAAAAAACAATATTAAAAATATAATAGTAATAAGCCCATAAACCAATGGGAGAATTAAACCCATTGCTTGTACAGTTAAATAACAAAACAGAACAGCACCAACTAATATTATAATCGCTTCCAACCAATGCGAAAAGAACTTAATAACAGATGGCCTTACGATATTCACTTCCAGTCTCCTAACTCATTTTGCCAAACAGCCAAAGCCGCTACCACAGCTGTGTCAGCTCGAAGAATGCGAGGGCCAAGACTTATTGAACTTACAAAACTTAATGACTTCAGTCGTTCAGCTTCAAAATCACTAAAGCCACCTTCAGGACCAATTAAAATAGCCCATTTATCATTTTTTAGATTACTTAAATCTATAACAGTTTTACCCACCAGTTTTTCGTCACAAAATAATAATAAGCGATCTGTTGGCCAGCTATCCAGTACGACACTAAGCTTTGACAATTCATCGACAGGAGGTACAAAAGTTCCACCACACTGCTCAGCAGCTTCTACAGCATGAGCTTGTAATCGAGATTGCCGTGTCCGATCAGAATTAGTGTAATCTGTAATTATTGGGCAAATTCGTGACACACCCATTTCAGTTGCTTTTTCTACAATAAAGTCTGTGCGAGCTTTTTTAATTGGAGCAAATAATAACCATAAATCTGGTGGGTTTAATTGCTCCATTGACTGTGTTTTCACAATCAAAATACCTTTACGCTTGGTTGCTTCAAATACCTCTGCTTGCCATTCACCATCCTTACTATTGAATAAAGATATAAACGCTCCAACATTTAATCTCATTACATTAAACAAATAGTTTGCTTGATCACGATCAAGTAATATTGATTGCCCTGCACCCAACGGTACGTTTACAAAGAGTCTAATTTTAGCACGTACATTCATAGGGCAACAATATGTCTGAAAAAAGACAAATACCAGATCAAATAGGACGCGTAGCGGATGCAGTTAATAAAAATTGGGTAGATAAGTTTGCACCTATTTTTTCACGCCCATATTTACGCCTATCACGCATTGACCGTCCAGCAGGCACGTGGCTATTATTAATACCGTGTTTGTGGTCCCTAAGTTTAGCAATATTATCAAAGGGTGACTTTAACCGCAATGATGTCTGGGCTGCCGTATTAATGGCCGTTGGTGCTTTTTTAATGCGTGGAGCAGGTTGCACATGGAATGACATTACAGACCAAAAAATTGATGCAAAAGTTACTAGGACTAAGTCACGTCCAATTCCGTCTGGTCAAATCTCATCTAAAAGAGCATTTTTTTGGATGCTTTTTCAACTTTTAGCGGCAGCTTCAGTATTATTTACATTTAATTCACTAGCTATCACGCTCGGATTGGTAGCTTTAATTCCAGTTGCAATTTACCCTTTTGCAAAACGTTTTACTTGGTGGCCTCAAATGTTTTTAGGTATAGCTTTTAATTGGGGCGCTCTAATGGGTTGGGTTATTCACACTGGGTCTTTAGCTTTATCACCAATCTTATTATATTTGGCTGGTATCACATGGACCTTATTTTATGATACAATATACGCACATCAAGATAAAGAAGATGATGCAGTGATTGGTGTAAAATCTACGGCTCGCCTATTTCACAAAGATACAAAAAAATGGTTGTGTTGTTTTTTAATTTCTTCAGTTTTATTTATGTTAACTGCACTTTTTAGTGCCATTAATCACAACAATAACATAATTTCCATTGTAATTTCTGTTCTGGGAATTTTAGGATTTGGAACACACTTATTGTGGCAACTTGTTAAACTAGATATTAATAACGCGGAAAATTGCCTACGCATGTTTCGCTTAAATCGTGAGGCTGGACTTCTACCAATTACAGGGTTTACTTGCGCTATCATTTTGCAATTTATAGCTTTAACAAACTTGAACCAGTAATTTACTTAGAGTAAACACTATAAACATAGTCTAATTGGGCGCCCACATGCATCGAACAGCACTTTTATTTGGATTAATTTGTTTTATTTTGGCTGCTGCTGGATCCTATTTCAGCGCCATCCAAGCTGTTAATACATTCCAAGAAAGTACTGAAAAAAAACTTCGCCATGCAGTGTTTTTATCTGGTGAAGAATGGGGCAGTATTCGTGCTAACGGTTTACGATTACATCTAACTGGCCTTGCACCAAATGAAGCAGCCCGGTTCAAATTGTTAAAGTCATTAGGTAGATTTGTTGAGCCTACTCGCATCCGAGACGAAATTACAATTTTAGAAGCAGAAAACATCAAACCACCAAAGTTCTCTTTAGAAGCATTGCGAAATGAAGATCGTATTTCTTTAATTGGGTTAATTCCAAAAAATTCAGGCCGAACCAATATTTTAAACTCTATATCAGGCATCTCAAAAAGGATTAAAATTACTGATATGTTGGAAGAAGTTGACTATCCTATGCCTGCAGCCTGGAAAAAAACACTTGCATTTGGTTTGGATAGCTTATCGCGCTTACAGCGTTCAAAAATTAGCATAACTGGAAACTCAGTTATAGTTTCTGCCATAACAGAGTCTCAAAAGGAGCGCGCACAACTTGAGCGAGAACTGCTAAAAAACCAACCCGTGGGTGTTCAGCTTGAAATGAATATTACAGCACCACGTCCTGTTATTTCTCCTTTTACTGTTCGTTTTAGTTTGGAAGACGACTTAGCAAGCTTAGATGGATGTTCAGCGGATACAGAAAACACAAAATCTAAGATTATTAGAGCCGCTAAAGAAGCAGGCATGGTCCAACACGGTATCTGTAACATTGGCCTTGGAGTTCCAACACCTGATTGGGCAAAAGCAGTTGAAATGTCTATTTCTGCAGTTGCCAAATTGGGTGGAGGATCATTAACGTTTACAGATTCTGATATTTCTTTAATAGCATCACAAAAAACTTCACAAAAAATATTTGATACTGTGATTGGTGAACTGGAAAACAGCTTACCAGGTTTATTTTCTCTTTCTGCATTTTTACCACCCAAACCAACAATAGACGGTCAAACTGGCGAGGTTATAATACCTGACTTTACAGCCACAATAAGCCCTGAAGGCTCAGTACAGCTGCGTGGCCTCCTACCATCAAACATAGTAAAAGATGCCATTGAAGCTTTTGCCAAATCTTTATTCGGTAATGACGCTGTATATGTTCAAACTCGCTTAGATAGTAAATTGCCAAATGGTTGGCCAATTCGTGTGCTTGGAGGCTTAGAAGCTTTAGCTCAATTAAATCATGGCGTCCTTATTGTAAAACCAAGTGAAATTGAAATACGCGGCGTTTCTGGCAATAAATCTGCAGCAGGTGAGATCTCACGAATTTTATCAATACGGGTAGGTTCAAAAGAAATTTTTAAGATTAAAGCTAGCTATAATAAAAAGTTTGCGCCCCAATTACAGATAGATTTACCCAAAACCTGCGGGCAAGAAATTAATATAGTCTTATCTAATTCAAATATTCAATTTGATCCAGGTAAAGTAATAATTAAAGAAAGCAGTGAGTTAGCAATATCATCAATAGCTAATATATTGCGAACATGTCCAAAAGCTAAATTTGAAATCCAAGGTCATACTGATAGCTCTGGTTCAGAAGAGCTTAACAAAAATCTAAGCCAATCGCGCGCTGAAGCTGTATTATTTGAATTGTTAAATCGGCGAGTTCTTACTTCTGGGATAATAGCCAAAGGATACGGATCAATTAATCCAATTGCAGATAATAGCACTGATAAAGGGCGAGAAACAAATCGCCGAATAGAATTCAAACTGATAGAAAAACTTAAAACGAATTCTGGAGATCAGGCTTCATAGACTTTTAATTCGGGTGATTGCAGAGGAAACTACAACAATGAATAGTGATGAACTAATTGGCGTACTTGCGCTAGCTTTTTTTCTTAGTTTTATTTTAGGTTGGGTCCTTCGTTGGGGCTATAGTGGATTTAATAAGATTAACTCATCTGACATGGATGAAATTGATGACCTAATAAATCGTCTACATGAAATGGAAAAAGCAAAAGATGCCGCGGAAACGCAACTGAAGGAACGAGAGTGGGAATTAAGCAATCGTATTTCTCAAACTGAAGCAGAATTAGCAGCCGCTATGGAGGGTTTAGGAGCCGCACGTAGGGAAGCAGAAGAAACGCGCAAAAGATAATTACCAGCGATTTAAGGCTTCTTCATCATCGGGATTAGGAGTGACCCATTTATTATTACTAATACTATGCTCCTTCTTCCAAAATGGTGCCCGCGACTTTAAGAAATCCATTATATAATCTGCAGCTTCAAAAGCTGCGCGGCGATGTGGAGAAGATACTGCAACCATCATAATCTGCTCACCTAACTGCAATCGCCCAAATCGATGTACTATGCGAACGTCAACTAACCCCCACTTTGTACGAGCCATTTGTTCGATTTCCTCTAAAGCTTTAGTCGTCATAGCTGGATAATGCTCTAATTCCAAAGCCAATAATGTTTCATCACCCCTTACAAGACCTATAAAACTAATCACAGCACCTGCTTTACCTTCAAAACCAGCTAACTCTTTTAATTCAGCCACCAAATCAAAATCTTTTTCCTGTACGACAACAGCCATATTATCCACCTGTCATTGGTGGAAAAAATGCAACCTCAGAAGCACCATCTAAGGTTGCATCAAAATCAGATAAAGTTTGATTTACAGCTACACGTACAGATGACAAATCAGAAAATGCAAAATCATAACGTTCATCTCGCAACCTCAGTTCAGCAATCAAATCTGAAACTGTTGAAGCATTTGTTTCCACCTGCTCAGACGGTTCACCAATACGTTCACGCAACCATGCAAAGTAAAGAATTTTTAAAGTCATTTTTTACTACCAGAAAGATATGGCAAAGCTTTACGAAGATAATTTACACCAGTAAGAATTGTTAAGATCATTGCTAACCATAATAATAAGACACCAATCCAATATGAATAGCGAGCGCTAAAATAGCTTAAACTCAAGTTAGAAAAGTTTATATCAAGGCCATTAGTGATTTGCATTACAATCGCTTCGTCCATGCCTTGAGTTAATATACCAAAATTATAATCAAAAATCCCATGTATAAATAAAACTGAAATTGCAATCATTTGTACTGTTGTTTTCCACTTAGCAATTTTTGTGACATTTAATTTATTAGCATTTTTACCCAAAAACTCTCTTAATCCAGATACAAATATTTCACGTACTAAAATTAATATCGCAGGAATAGTTATTAAGGGGGTCAATCCATACAGGCCAACAATTGCAACAATTGCTAAAATTACCATCGCTTTATCAGCAATTGGGTCTAACATAGTTCCAAATGCACTTTGTTGGTTCCACTTCCGCGCCAAATAGCCATCCACCCAATCAGTAGCAGAAGCCCCTATAAAAATAATTAAAGCTAGCCAGTCTGCAAAAGGTCTTACAACACATAAAAAAACTATCACTACAGCTGGTGCAGCTATCATGCGAAAAGTTGTTAGGATGTTTGGAATATTCCAATTCACAGTGTTCTCCTGCTATTTTGCTAATTAAGGTTTAAATCAATCGTTAACCTTTGTCATGGAAGAAGTCATAGATAATTTGTGCCAAAGTATCTGAAAGACCATCTACAGCCTTTAAATCCTTCAATGACGCCCGCGATGCGGCCTTGGCCGATCCAAAGTGGGAAAGAATAGCTTTTTTACGAATAGCCCCCACACCAGGAACTTCATCGAGGGTGGTTATACCTATAGCCTTTGATCTTTTTGCTCGATGTGTAGTAATCGCAAAACGATGGGCTTCATCTCTTAAACGTTGAATGAAATATAGCACAGGATCATTTCTCTGCAAAGCAAATACAGGCTTGCCAATACGGTAAAACTCTTCCTTACCCTGGTCACGATCAACGCCTTTAGCAACACCCACGAATGGAACGTCTTTAACACCTAATTTACTCAAAATTTCTGAAACAGCACTTACTTGTCCCGCACCACCATCAATCAATAATAAATCTGGCCAGTTTTCACTTTTTCTATTTGGATCCTCTTTAATCAAAGCTTTAAAACGGCGCTCTAATACTTCTTTCATCATTCCAAAATCATCACCAGCAACAGTATTTTCATATTTAATATTAAATTTACGATATCCCGATTTTATATAGCCGTCCGGGCCTGATGCAATCATAGCACCTACAGCAAACGCTCCTTGTATATGGCTGTTATCATATACTTCAACACGCCTTGGCATATCTTTTAATTTAAATGCTTCAGCAACACCTTTAAGTAATTTTTCTTGGGTAGCACTTTCACTCATTTTACGCGCTAAACTTTCTCTAGCATTACGAAGCGCATTTATAATTAACTCTGCCCGCTCCCCACGTTTAGGCTCAATAATCTCAACTTTGCTACCACGTTTTGATGATAAAACATCAGTGAGCAAATCAATATTAGCAACTACACTGGATATTAATACTAATTTAGGGGGTGTTTTATTATCATAGAATTGTGCAATAAAACTTTCCATCACTTCATCATCATCTGCACCAGATGTATTGCGTGGGTAAAATGCTCGGTTGCCCCAATTTTGATTGGCACGAATAAAAAATACTTGTACACAAGCCTGATCCCCATCCATGTGTAAAGCTACGACATCTGCTTCATTTACAGTTTTAGGGTTAATTCCTTGACTGGATTGTACATTTGTAAGTGCTCGTATTCTATCCCTTAAACCAGCAGCACGTTCAAACTCTAACGAGTTGCTTGCATTTGCCATTTCTAATGCCATATTTTCTTGAATCTTCGTACTCTTACCCTGAAGAAACTTTCGCGCATCATTAACTAATTGATTATAATCTTTTGTATTTATTTTACCAACACAGGGCCCTGAACAACGCGCTATTTGGTATTGTAAACAAGGCCTAGTACGCGTTGCAAAATCACTATCTGTACAATTACGAAGTAAAAAAATTCGCTGCAGTTGATGAAGCGTTCGATTTACTGATCCTACTGATGCAAAAGGGCCAAAATACTCAGCTCCTTTTGCCTTTCGGCCCCGGTGTTTTGCAATCTTAGGAAATTCATGAGAGCTCGAAATCATAATATTAGGAAAACTTTTGTCATCACGTAGTAATACGTTATAGCGAGGCTTCAACTGTTTAATTAGATTTTGTTCTAATAACAGTGCTTCTGATTCTGTTTGTGTAGTTAAAAACATCATACTGTTAGTATTTGAAATCATTCTACCAATACGAGCAGAATGGCCATTTGGCTTAGCGTAGTTAGAAACTCGCTTCTTAAGGTTACGTGCCTTTCCAACATATAGTACTGCTCCACTTGCATCCAGCATACGGTAAACTCCAGGGCTTCCATCCAGAGTTTTTAGGTAAGATTTAACTACCTCATGACCTTTATGAATTTTAGTATCAATTATATGAATATTTTCTGGCATTTTATATGTTTGCCAGATTCGGTAGCCTCCTGCACTCACTACTTACATTAAGTTAAAAGTTTCTATCCACAGAATCTGTTGATAACTCTGAGGATAACTCACCCATAAGCAAAAAAAATTGTTTAATTATGATAAGTTCCATGATTTGCATCATTTTTAAGCAAAAGTTCACCTATTGATATCATACATTTAAATATAAGAAATCCATCAAGTTATTGAAAACATTGTATTTTATATACAAAAAAAATATAATTATTCAGCCGTGGACAACTTTAGATAGATATTATTATTTAATTTTATTTATTCAATATAAAAATAATATAAATATCTAAGAATATCACAATTAATATTCCCCATAACCTATTAATATATCAGCAAATTAAAAGAAAATCCTAACATAAGAGTAGCAGCCGACATAACACATCGATCTAATTGAAAGAATTTTGGGACAATTGAAAAAAGCAAAGGAAACATTCGTTCACGACAATAGCTAATTAGTTAGTATATTAGAGCGGAAAATATAACAAAAAAACAGTCAGTTAATTACTTATCTTTGGATTTCTTTTTTTTCTTGCAACTACAGTCAACATTTTTGAATAAGAAATTTCCGCAGCTTTCGCATTTTATAGCTTGTTCCATAGAATTTTTTCGCTTGATCATAGGTAACTTTGGTAAACGTAATTTACCAAAAATTCCTAATAAAAGGATGAAGATTAAAAAAATGAGAACTGCTTTAGACATGTGCACTTTATAAGGTTATTGCAAAAAAGCTTCAAGCCTCATCCGAGTCTACAATGCCTAAATGCAAAATATTTAAACTATTTTTTTTTCCCGTGTGTTCCATCATACCTATTAACCTGGGAGTTTTTCCACTCTTTCAAATCAGTCATTGGCTTATAAACCTCTATTCCTAATGGATAACAATTTGCCTCATTGCTAGAATGTTTAGACCCACAGTTTCCACCAGGACATGCAGATAAGCCGACTAATAAATCAATTTCAGCAAAAAATTCAATATAGTCGCCTGGTCGAACAGGACTTTCTTTCATGAAGTATTGATGCGTCTTTTTTGTAAACCCAGTACACATAAAAATATTTAATACATCATGCACTAATGGCTCAGCCTGCTCCAATGATAAGCCTTGAGAGGCCGCTAATGCTCTTGTTAAGTTTGAGTGACAACATAAATGATACTGACCACCTGACAATATATTATTGGTGTACGGATCACATCGAGTTCCAATTACATCATGGACTGAAGCGCCATCCCCATCAAAACCGTACCAATCTAATGTATCAGCGATAATAGTAGCCATTGGGCGCATTGCCGGAAACGAGGACCATAATTTATCGCCGACTCCAACATGAGTGCCATGCAATGCTCGAGTTTTTCCTGAATAAAATTTCTCATTTAAATCATTTGCATTCCAAAGATTTAAATCACCTACTTGTGAGCCTTCCATTGAGACAATTCTAAATATATGGCCAGCGGTAACCTCAACCGTGTTACCATCTCGTGGTAACACTATTACACTATTAATTAAGGTCATTCCCTTTTGCGCTAATTTATAAAAGGCTGCATCGTGTTTAGGTAAAGTCTCAGTAGGGTAACAAATTACTGGAGCAATAGATCTTCTTTCTTGTGCATCTTTTGGGATAGGCATTACTCCTACAGGCTTCATAATGAATACTCCTAAATTTCAGATATAATAATCTACTACTCAAACAATTAACTATTACTAATAGTTAATTGAAGTATCTTTAATATTGGAACAATCACCTAACTGCTGAGACAATCATTGTAAAAGGACAAATAAAGTGGGCCATAGATACAAAAAAGCCGCCCGTTAAGGCGGCAGTTTTATAAATTACATTCGATTGGAGAGCTTATTCTTTAATTTTTACTAGGTCTGGCGATGACTTACTCTCCCACGCCTTAAGACGCAGTACCATCAGCGCAACCGCACTTAACGGCCGAGTTCGGGATGGGATCGGGTGTTTTGCTGGTGCTATGATCACCAAACCAAGAAAAAATTAAAGAACACGAGACCCTGCCTTAGCAGGTTACTTTCCTCTTCTGTCCAGATAGCAGATATTAAATCTGTCTATTACTGGATCAAATCAAGCCTATCGGGCAATTAGTATCGGTCAACTGAATGCTTTACAGCACTTACATCTCCGACCTATCGACGTGGTGGTCTTCCACGGCCCTCAAGGGAGACCTTGTTTCTGGGGGGGCTTCCCGCTTAGATGCCTTCAGCGGTTATCCTGTCCGATCATAGCTACTCTGCACTGCTGCTGGCGCAACAACAGATCCACCAGTGGATCGTTCACCCCGGTCCTCTCGTACTAGGGGCAACTCCCATCAAGTCTCCTACACCCACGGCAGATAGGGACCGAACTGTCTCACGACGTTCTAAACCCAGCTCACGTACCTCTTTAAATGGCGAACAGCCATACCCTTGGGACCTGCTCCAGCCCCAGGATGAGATGAGCCGACATCGAGGTGCCAAACACTGCCGTCGATATGGACTCTTGGGCAGTATCAGCCTGTTATCCCCGGCGTACCTTTTATCCGTTGAGCGATGGCCCTTCCACACGGGACCACCGGATCACTATGACCGACTTTCGTCTCTGCTCGACTTGTCAGTCTCGCAGTCAGGCAGGCTTCTGCCATTGCACTCAACGAGCGATTTCCGACCGCTCTGAGCCCACCATCGCGCGCCTCCGTTACTCTTTAGGAGGCGACCGCCCCAGTCAAACTACCCACCACACAGGGTCCCGGATCCGGATAACGGACCGCGGTTAGACATCAAGCAAGCAAGGGGTGGTATCTCAAGGGAGGCTCCACAGCAACTAGCGTTGCCGCTTCAAAGCCCACCACCTATCCTGCACATTGCTGACCTAATGCCAGTGTGAAGTTGTAGTAAAGGTGCACGGGGTCTTTCCGTCTAACCGCGGGAAGCCTGCATCTTAACAGGCAATTCAATTTCGCTGAGTCTACGTTGGAGACAGCGGGGAAGTCGTTACGCCATTCGTGCAGGTCGGAACTTACCCGACAAGGAATTTCGCTACCTTAGGACCGTTATAGTTACGGCCGCCGTTTACTTGGGCTTCAATTCGACGCTCTCACATCTCCTTTTAACCTTCAAGCACCGGGCAGGCGTCAGACCCTATACGTCGTCTTGCGACTTCGCAGAGCCCTGTGTTTTTAATAAACAGTCGCCACCCCCTGGGTTGTGCCCCCAACCGAAAGTTGCCTTCCGATCGGGCCTCCTTCTCGCGAACTTACGGAGGCATTTTGCCGAGTTCCTTCAACGTAGTTCTCTCAAGCGCCTTGGTATTCTCTACCTATCCACCTGTGTCGGTTTAGGGTACGATCTAACGGAGGGCTATTTCCAGGAACCGTCCAGCAGCCCAACCAATCCAATTAGGTTGAACTACATTTTCGATCCGTCACATCCTCCTGGCCCAGGAATATTAACCTGGTTCCCATCGTCTACGCCTTTCGGCCTCGACTTAGGGGTCGGCTTACCCTGCTCAGATTAGCTTTAAGCAGGAACCCTTGGATTTTCGGCGAGAGGGTCTCTCACCCTCTTTGTCGCTACTCATGTCAACATTCTCACTTCTGATCACTCCACCGGATCCCTCACAGGCCGGCTTCACAGTCAGAACATTGCCTCCGTAATAACCTAAGTTACTAAAGAGGCAGCGTTCTATATCACAGAACGCTCCGCTACCACACCTTGCGGTGTCCTAAGCTTCGGCTCATGGCTTGAGCCCCGGTACATCTTCGCCGCAGGATAACTTAATTAGACCAGTGAGCTGTTACGCTATCTTTAAATGATGGCTGCTTCTAAGCCAACATCCTGGTTGTTTTGGTCGTCCCACCTGCTTTCCCACTTAGCCATGAATTAGGGGCCTTAGCTGTAGGTCAGGGTTGTTTCCCTTTCCACTATGGGCGTTAGCACCCACAGTGTGTCTGCCAGATATTACTCCCGGGTATTCGGAGTTTGGTAAGGATCAGTAAGACGGTGAGTCCCCATTACCCTTCCAGTGCTCTACCCCCCGGGGTATTCGTCTGACGCTCTACCTAAATAGATTTCGCGGAGAACCAGCTATCTCCGAGTTTGATTGGCCTTTCACCCCTAGGCACAGCTCATCCCGTAACTTTTCAACGTTAGTGGGTTCGGTCCTCCAGTAAGTGTTACCTTACCTTCAACCTGGCCATGCCTAGATCACTCGGTTTCGGGTCTGATCCATCTAACTCATTCGCCCTATTAAGACTCGCTTTCGCTTCGCCTACACCTAACGGCTTAAGCTTGCTAGATAGACCAAGTCGTTGACCCATTATACAAAAGGTACGCCGTCACCTCTCAAGGAGGCTCCGACTGATTGTAGGCGTTCGGTTTCAGGATCTGTTTCACTCCCCTTGTCGGGGTGCTTTTCACCTTTCCCTCACGGTACTGGTTCACTATCGGTCAGTAAGGAGTACTTAGCCTTCGAAGGTGGTCCTCCGATGTTCAAACAGGATTTCACGTGTCCCGCCCTACTTAATACGTCCAATCGTGCTTCTCGTACGGGACTGTCACCCGCTATGGTCCAGTTTTCCAACTGGTTCTGATCGCACTCATGGCTCGGCTGGTCCCCGTTCGCTCGCCGCTACTAGGGGAGTATCTATTGATGTCCTTTCCTCCGGGTACTTAGATGTTTCAGTTCCCCGGGTTTGCTCTTAAAACCCTATGTATTCAGGTAATAAGTACTTGTTTTACCCGACTATTGAATAACAGAAGTTATTCAATAGTTGAGTATCAAGTGGGTTGCCCCATTCGGAAATCTGTGGGTATAGCGCCTATTCACGGCTAACCACAGCATATCGCAGTGTATCACGTCCTTCATCGCCTCTTACTGCCAAGGCATTCCCCAAACGCCCTTTTCGCGCTTGATTTGATCCAGAAAAAGTTAGACTTTTTCTAGGTCAGCTTCATGCATGCACATTCCCTAACCGCACCTGCATGCAACAGATACGGCTAAACTATTTCATCACCACTTTACAGCGGGTTTGAAACAGCAGTTGAACAAGGAACTGTTCAACTTGGTTAGTGTTTTGACTTGGAAAGACTGTAAACTAATATAACATCGATCAGCTGACCGCACTGGAAAGCTAATCGCTAGCATCTTACAAAGTTCCTTGGTGAGGAACAAAGTTCGAATTGCCCGTTACCGGACACACTAATATCCAAAAAAAAGGATAAAGCATAAAATTTACGTCTCGTGTTATTACTCTATATACGATGTCAATCATTCGATAAACGAATGTTAAAACTCACTAATGAGTTTTAAGATTGGTTTAAATTTTCAAAAAGGTTGGTGGAGCCTAGGAGAGTCGAACTCCTGACCTCCTGAATGCAAATCAGGCGCTCTACCAACTGAGCTAAGGCCCCAATTACTGTAAAATATTAAGATTAATAATATCAGTTAAGAAATTATAACCATAAGTATTCACTATACTTTAGAAAATTGGTGGGTCGAGGAGGACTTGAACCTCCGACCTCACGCTTATCAGGCGTGCGCTCTAACCAGCTGAGCTACCGACC